>Ga0208492_1000281_pt1 | contig 47135 bp, 41 predicted proteins | sample Subbioar_CSW14AB_FD_184820 | JGI IMG/M metagenome (GOLD analysis project Ga0208492, IMG submission 184820) | Serpentinite rock and fluid subsurface biosphere microbial communities from McLaughlin Reserve, California, USA - CR12Mar_CSW14AB (SPAdes) | ecosystem: Environmental > Terrestrial > Deep... | reverse complement strand
ACAAAAAACTCTCAAAGAATTATGTTTCATAATTAAATTGTTAGTACACTAGTATCCATAAAATAAAAAGGTCATAAGGAACGAACACGAAGTAGTCTGAAAAAGCTACAAATTAGATGTTCTTGTCTAAAGTTAGAATCTATTTAAGCCTGGAAATACGCTCGGATTTTTTCCTGTTCTGGAAATATACGGAACAAGGTGTGCCGCAGGATTATAGGTGCAAAGTGTTCGGGAGGATGACATGCCTATATCTATCGGCACCTGAGACGCGAAGAGTCTATGCCCTGCAAACAATTCCACGACTTTCACGCCGGACATACGGGATGGCATCACTACTCTTCCTGCGTCTTGCTCTCACGGTGATCCATTTCTTCTTCATCTGGCGCATCCACTTCTTCATTCAAACGCACAGTATAATTGAGGTCAAAACCTTTCAATTCTTTCAGCCCGTAAATAAAAAATACATTTTCGAAGTGCAACATCTTTTCAAGTTTCTCACCGGGCTGTATAGGAAAGGTTAAAGTCGCCATCTCCAGGTATTTTGTTTTTCTGTGATGCATTCTGTGATAGGGCCTCACCCGGTTAAAGATCACGCCACTGTGATCTCCCCGCACACTGATGTTTTTAAAATTTATAGCAAGAAATTCGTCCCCATCGTAACGTATGCGTACCCTGACTTTGTACTCCGTTTCCGATGCCATTATTTTAAGAACTTCCACACTAATATTATTTACTTTCCTGATCACACCTTCTATTTTTGGTAAATCAAGAGGTGGGTAACTTAAAGTGACTTTATCTGTAACATATACCCTTGGAAAATGAATGGAAACATATTTGCCCCGCGAGGTGGCTTTAAATTTCAGATTTTTTTTATAAGAGCCGCCGGGAAGAAAAACCGGATTTTCATTATTCTTAAATTCTTTGGCAACACCATCATCCCCCACGGCAAAGGCAGATGTGTAATCAAGAATTAAATAACTGGAAGTAGGATTGTGAATCCAAACGGTAGACTTCAAAAAAAGTGAACCCCGGATATAAGTGTCCATCACACTAATACTATAGTCATTTTGCACAGTGAAAGTATCTCTGTAAAGCGCAAAAAATTTATTTTGCGAGCTTGCCGGAAAAACGATACTGAAAACTAAAATGGTCAATACATCTTTCATCAAAGGCTTAGAGATGCACGACTTCATGAAATGAAAAAGCATAAATAAGCAATATTTTTCGGGTTCAAAAAATCTAAAGATAATATTTTTTATTGCCTAAACAAACTCTCACAAATTCACAAGTAGACCCACCACGCACAACTTTAAAATTCCCCTCTTGTACATCCACAAATACATAAATAATTTCGGTGCCAGCGCTTCCAAAAAGCTTCCATGACGGTTAACCGCCACTCTTTTTTATTTCAGAAGCAGTATATTAGTAGCGTTAATACACGGGTGTTTTTCCCTGTTACTTGTGGGAGAAAGCACCTTGCGGGGAGTTATCATCAACTCTACCTTGCGCTAATGAAACTTCCTGGTTCCACAAATTAAATAAAAACGGAGTAAGCCGAAAATCCGGAGAAGAGTAGGTAAAACACATTAACGATGGTACAGAACACGAAGATCCGAACAATTGGAATTGGAAAAAACACTTCCATGAGCATTAGCATTACAATTGGAAATGCACAGCCTGCCAATACAAGCATCTATCACAATGGCAATCTCCTTTCTTCCGTGAATGGTGATTTTACTTATACGGTAGATAATGTGGCAGCAGGACATAAGATTTCTGTTGTAACCACTGCATCAGACATTCCACAGAACGCGGATATAATTGTGGTAACACATTCCGTTCAGTCTCCACCGGATACTGTGAACTATAATGATAAAGTTGATCCAAATGATATAGCTATAAATACCACTAAATATTACCTGGTTTAATTATGAAAAAGATATTACTTATTGTTATTTGTTTTTCGGTGTTGCGGCTTGCCGCGCAGGACGATGGAGAAAAAGTGAATTTAGATCTCCTCAATGCACCATCATCTCCCGGATTTATACTGCTTAATCAGCAACCTACGGATATTGAAAGGCCGTTAACGCCCACAGATTTTGCCGTGAGTCTGAGAAACAGTACAGAGAATTTTTCCGCCATACCTAAAAATTATGCCGTTGAAATGGCTCCTTACTGGCTTCTTAACCGAAAAAATATCAGTTTTGAAAATGCTTATGGAATAGACTCGCGAAAATTCGGGCAAACTTTTCTCCAGACATTTAATCTTTCTCTGGCTTATGCACCCGTGGATTCTTTGATACCAAAGGGAGCAAGTCAGTTTGGATTTGGTTTTAAATGTTCGCTAAAAAGGGGAGAAACAAATTCCGCCTTCCTGGCAGCAGTCGGCGAACTGAATAAAATTATCGGTGAAATAGGGCGGGACTTAACTCAAAAGGCTGAAGCTGAATTGGAAAAACGAGCCGATTATGCTAAATTGTTAGATGAGTATCTCCAAAAATCATCTAACATGCATTCAAAGGCCGATTCCATAGAGGCTGAAGCGGCACGTGTGAAACTTCAGGAGTTGGAAAACAAAATTAAAAATGAGTTTATCAAGACTTATGTAAGTCCTCTCGAAGCAAAAAGGAAGGAACAGATCAAAAAAATAGAAGAGGTGGACATGACCCGCCGGGGATATTTTTTAGACCTTGCAGGTGGGTCGGTTTTGGATTTCCCTACCCGTGTATTTGATTATAGTGAGATAAACAAATTTGGTGTCTGGCTCACATTTGGTAAAGAAGTAGAAGACTTTTCATGGATTGTCCTCGGCAGATTCCTTCAGAATAAAAAAACGCCATTCCTTTCAGATAGCAGCGTTGCAAAAACAATGAACAGTACTGCACTCGATATAGGTGGACGTCTGATCTATAAAAAGGAGAAGTTTAATGCTTCGATAGAAGCCCTGTACAGAAATAATATTGGTCCTGAACCGCTGACCCCTGGCTGGAAAGCTACACTTAACCTTAGCTACGAAGTGGATAAGAATAAAGTCCTGACGTTCAACATCGGCCGCGATTTCGACAATACCATTACAAAAAAAGGCAATCTTGTTACGGCGCTTAATTTAATTATAGGCCTTGGTAGCAAAAGAAGCATTAAGTAAATAAGTCAAAAATCCGCGGAATAGCACGATCTTGTTTGGTAGTTTTAAGTCTTCAAACTTTGCCATTCTATTTTATTTTTTCATAAGACCCAGTTTCTTGGGTATAAATAAATAATCCACCCGCCCCTTGGTAAGCCAGGAAAGGCCGAAAGCGATGAGAGCGACTGCTTCAAAAATGAATATGATCGGAAACTTGTCGAGCCATTCTATCCTGCCTTCTACGAATTTGGCATAAATAAAAATTATGGTCAGGCATACAAGCATTGTAATACCGCAGCCCAGGTAAAAATTATCGTTTTTGCCTTTCCCAAAATCCTGGAGTTGTTCACTGCGCCTAAAGTATACCATTGAAAGAAGCGCCAGGGCAATGAAGAACAGGGCGGCAAATGTGAAGTGGATATACCCGGTAAACGAGGTGCTCAGGTAGGTACGGATATTATCGCTGATACAACCATCTGAAGATGTCGGAAAAATGACAACACCCAAGGCGAAGAAAGCAGCCAGATTCGTCATGTGTCCTTCTGAAGGACCCCATTCGCCATGCCTTTTCGGATGACCTTTGTAACAGAACATAAACAATGCCACGGCGCAGAGAGTCCCGGTGAAGAGTTCACCTACTGTGCTGTAGTAATAGTGACTGATAGAACTTTTGTATAAAGGATCAGCTGTGTACTTAACATAGCAGGGGGCTTGTTTATAGATCCAACGTTCGCTGTTTAAAATGTCAAGGCCGTTGATGCAACCATTTCCGATCAGCAGCACAAAGGGCAAAAGCATACCCAGCCATCCAATGGCCTTGCGCATGGTGAGGTAGGATACGACGAGTGATTGGTGTGGGTCTGTCTGACTCATGATGTGTGGATTTAAATTAATTTAAACAATTTGCGATGTACAATATTCTTTTTCCCTGAACTGTATTTACTTTATCAAGTTACCTAAGTTTGGCAAAAAACTGGTTAAAAGCGGCGCAATCACCGTAAGTGCAAGTTTAATATTGCTGAGCGCGGTACCCTCGAACCTGTTTTGCCCGAATAAGTTATTGTACCAGGTGGAGGTAGTGCCGCCTGGTTCCTTTGCAGCGAAATCGTTTAATGTATTGTAATTGTTTTTGAGGTAAGCATACACCGGGATATACACTATGCAGAGAAACAAAGTGAAATACATGCCGTACACATAAGACACCTGGTTAGGATACAGATCGAATCCTTCTACGGAAATCGTGGCCTTGATGGAATCTCCCAGCGTTTTTGTGGTCATTACCGCGAACACTACGATGATGGCTAGGATCTGCAGTGTGTTTTGCAGCAGGTGATTCAGGTACTTGAGGTTCATCGTGGCTTCCTCGATACTTTTTTGATTACTGATCCCTGCCGTGGCAATACCTGTCTTTGCTGTGATATTTACACGGTCTGAAGAAGAACCTATAAGGAAAAGCAGGATGAGGCCGGGCAGGGCAAGGGCCATCGTGGTAACGACGATCACCTCGATGATCCAGCCGCCTTCAAGGAGTATATGAAACGTATCGATGATGTCCGGCGGCTGAAAATAACCCGGTATATTTCTGTTACCATAAGCGAGGAGAGCAATGATGGAAAAAGCAAACATAAAGCTCCAGAATATCTTGGTTCCCGGCAGTTCAAATCTTTTACACAGTTCAAAAATTTTGGCAATGAAAAATGCGCAGGATCCCGAACCAATGGATACCATGATACAGGCCAGGATCATCCATACCATAAAAACGGGGTTCTCATGAAAGAGGATGTCCTTGGAATTATAACCCATCGGCGCCTTTGGCCGGATAGTGGCGGCGGAATCTATCTTTAAGACGGAAGAAACAGGCAGGCAAAAAACACTGCGTTTCGTTTTACTGCCCTCATCATTTAAGCCTACCAGGAAAGAGCTGACAGGACTGCGGTATTGAACAAGTCTCCCGGAAATAAGTGTGGAGGTAAAAATATAACCGGCTACCGCGCAAAATACAATAAACAGCAATCCGGTTGATTTCGGAAAAGTAACTCCACTGCTATTTGCAGCGTCTGTACTTACATTGGCACTATCGGGCGTTTCGCTCCTATGTGTGCCGTCGTTCTCATCGGTTTTCATGCATTGTTTTTAATAGTCGTATTACTTTACAAGCGTGATGTGGAAGCAATAACTTCCTGAATAAATTAGGCACAGGATTCAATACTCAAGTTTGTCAAGCAGGTTAATATGTATCGAAGGCTCTTCGAGATCCCTGAACACAATTTTCATTTTATTCTTCTCTTTTTTTAACCGGGCGAGAATTTTATCGAGCCGTTTTTTAATTCCTTTTTTACCATCATGGTTGGTGAGGTAAAGTGTGACCGTACTGTTTTTTTTATTTACTTCCGCAATTTTTTCAATGGTTGGATCATCGGGATTATCAAAATTTCCGTCGGCAGAGATCACATAATTGTCAGCGGTTATTTTTTCAACAAATTCATCCGAGAGGTTGCGCTGGCTGCCGTGGTGTGGCATCTTCAAAAGATTTACATGTAGTTTTCCATTCTTATCGAGCAGCTTTTGAGTTTTTAATCCGGCATAAATATCATCACTCCTGGCATCACCGGTCAGCAAAATGGTTTTCTTTTTGTACGTGACTAAACAAACAATGCTGGAGAGGTTAAAGGGAGAAGTGTCGACGTCATTTAACATGGCGACAATGATACTTTTATCTCCGGCTTTTTTCGCCTGTTTCAGATCCTTGTCCCATTTCTCCTGTAATTCCTGCAGGCGCTCGCCATTGGGATGAATGACCTGTATTGACAAGCCGTCCCAGTCGATGCCAGGCATTCCCGCATCTCCTCTCACAAGCGCGGCCTGGCCTGTTTTTATCGGTTCAAAGGGATTGTTCACCGTTGCCGCCAGTTTTTTAGCATTGTTTCTTAGTTCCCTGCCCTGGCCGGTTGACGCAATTACCGCCGTAGCGTGATCGTTTACGCCTTCAAAATAGGAAGGTGTACGTATGCTGCTTGCCGAAACGGACGCCGTAGACGCGACTCCCGGGAACTGGACGTTCCCGATAATATCATCAAAGGTATTGAACCAGAGATTGCTGATCCCGAAGCTCTCCTGGTTATCTTCTATGGCGTCTTCGGTGAGCGAGAGAATACCATTTAAATGATCATCGTCGAGATGGCTTACCATCACCATGGATAGTGGCAATGGCGCATCCGGGGATAAGGTTTCTTTTATTTCCAGCAGGCGGGGTTTTAAAAATCCTTTATAAATTCCCGACGGTCCGCCGTCTATTACCATGATAGAAGGCGCTGATTCCTTCCCGAAATGAAGTAATAAACAATCGCCGTGTTTAGCGTGCAGGGCTTCTAATGTAAATAGCATGGCTTTATGTTTTATTGGTTTATAAATCAAACAGATTGTATGGCTCTTAACACATCTACCATACCACAGCCCTGAAAATATCGTTCGCGCCCAAGGTCTGTAGCGGTTTCGCAGAGTATTTTTTTAATACGTAATGGTTTTCCGATAAGTTCCCTGTGTTTCGCCATTAACAGTGCCGCGGCGCCAGACACATGCGGGGCCGCCATGGAAGTGCCGTCCATCCGCGCAGTAGAATCATCAATGGAGGCGGACACGACTTTTTCACCGGGCGCCACAAGGTCGGGTTTTATCCTGCCATCTCCCGTAGGGCCCTTGCTTGAAAAATAGGAAACGCCATACGAGTGTGGGTTGGTGCTGTGAGTGGACCCAACTGTTATGACACTTTCCGCATTACCCGGATCTGTAATGTTTACCATCCTGAAACCCTGGGTATTTGGGCCATTGTCTGCGGACATAAAAAGGGACTGTCCCAGGTTGCCCGCTGCTGCCACTACCACTGTACCTTCGGCAACCATCCGCTCGCAGGAAACACACACAGGTGTCTGCCCGCAGGCATAATTGTTTACTTCGTGGATCATGGAGAAACTTAGATTAACGCCATGGATCACCAACGTTCCTTTTTGATTGTTCAGCCAGCGGATAAACTGGATCGCTGCCAGGATATTAAACTCATCTCCCTGTCCGAGTTTGTCTAAAACCCGTATGTCGTAAAGGTTGATCCCCGGGCACATGCCAATGAGTGTGCCGCCTATCCCTTTGTCACTGCCGCAGGCCCCGATGATCCCGGCCACGTGTGTGCCGTGGTTATGGACCGGTTCTACGTATTGCGTGGAATTGTGCGGGATCCGCAGCAGGGGCTCTATCACCGCCCAGTTGATCGTCCGTCCGCTGAGAAGGTCTTTTTTTATTTCCGCGATAGAATCATTTATTTCTTTATCCGATAAAAATTCATCGTCTTTGTTACTCGTTGATCTTGTGAGCCTTTTCTTTTTTTCGGGATCACTCATCAAATCTGAAGCGCTGGAATACAACACCTCGCGGAATTTGGTGAAATCATAGGTGGCCACAATCCGCGTTTTGTTCGACTTGGGATCGTTTTTCGCGCCCATTGGAGCGCTGTATGGCCGCTGTGTGCCGGGATCGGTTTTCCGGAAGACGATGTGCCGCGCGTCGATACCGGTATCCAGCACGGCCCAGGTGATCTGCGCGTCATTGATGTTGAATATTTTTCTGCTGGCATCGGCTTTTGTGGCAGGTACAGAATGTTCAACGCAGATCTCGGCCCGCCGGTTCCGGCTGATTGCCCATAACACTGGGGAAGAAGGGAACCCGCCGGTTTTCCTGTTTTTTTTTGCGCGGCGCATGGCGTCAAAAATTTTCCCGTACTGGTTTTCAAAAATTTTTTCAAACTGTTTGTACACTTCGGTTTCAGCTTCTTTTAACGATAGTGTTTTTCCTTCAAGGTGGAGCCCGGTTTTTCCGAAAAGAATGGCGCCGGCTAACCGTTTAAACCAGGTTTTGTCTTCGGCGGATTCGTTGTCGCCTGGTAACAGGTAATTTTGCATCCAGTTGGTAAGAGGCAAAGCGATCCTGATCAGCTCTTCAAAAGTGAGTTTTATTGCGACCGATTCCCCGCTGCTGGCAAGGGCATATTTAGTGGCAATGCTGGTCCAGTTTTCATTACCGCTCAGCCGGTCCATCAAAAGTTTCAACAACTCACCGGAGGATGATTTTTTATGTGGGTTCAGGATAAGGTCCGCCCGGTATGTTTTTAATTCCTCTTTGTGATTAAAATAATCCAGCCACACTTCGGGATACACCGGTGAGTCCTGCGTAAAACGGTTGTTATTCAGATACTTCTTGAAAATCAAACGATCGATCAGGTTGAGATCAATGTTAACAGTGGTTGGGGTGTTACCTCTTGTTTTCATGTCTGGTAATTTATCGCGTTAAAAAACCACCTGCTGCAAAATACAGGTTTTGGTTTTAGCCTGGACTAATGTAAAGGATATAAAATAAAAAACAGGGGCGGTTACCCGCCCTTTTTTATAAAGTATAGTACCTAAACCTTTACCTATTTCTTGAGTATCGTCACCGCGTTCCTGTCAAGATCATCTATCGTAATTGTTCGGGTACCTGTTATCCTGTCTGAATAAGTAAGTATAAGCGTACTGCCCGGATTCTGAGTATCTATGGTTAGCGTCGTACTATTATTTTCAAGGATTAGTTCTGTGGCCTGGATCTTAACGACTCCTTTAATGATCAATGTGGTAACACCCGCAGCGATAGTAATTTTACCTCCTTTTATACTGCTGTTATCAAGCTCTAAACTTGTGCAGGTAAAGGTGACAGAGCTACCCGATTCTATTGTGGAATTTTGCATAATAGGTTGGGCAGCCGAAGATGGGACTATTGAAATTGTTCCTTCGCTTTTAATATGTGAGCTAATAAGATTTTTTACGATTTGTGAAAGAGCTGTGTTAACGATAAATATGCTAAGAATAAGAATTAGTTTTTTCATTTGGTTTGTTTTTATTTTACCTCAATGGTGTTGGTGATGTTGTAAGAAATAGAGAAAAAGAAAGATTGTTTAAAGACTTTTTCCACAGCATTATTGGAAATCAACTGATCTGAAGGATAATCTTTGTTATATTCAAATTGATCCGTTTTTAACCGATTTACGCGAAAATAACTCAACCCTACGTTTACCATTATTTTTTGTCTTTTTCCGAGAACTGTCCCAGCGCCACCATACAGAGAGAGGTTTAAATCATTTATTGTCTGGAATCCTGCACCTACCCCAAATAAAAAAGAAAAGGTTGCATTTTTCCCATTGCGCGGATAAAAATGCATCATCGCCGCCATCGCTGGACTGATCGCATTGTTGTTAGCCCTGGATTTTAGGGTCAGTGTGTCTTTCTTTAACGTGGTTTGTGTAAAATAAAGTTCGTCTTTAGCATTTTTGCCAAAAGAGATAGCTGGTCCAACGCTGAAATCAGATTTCCATCCCCCTTTAGCGGGGACTTCAATAGAAAAAGCTTTTGCGCTTTCATAAGGAAGAAGATCATTGGTTTGCACCGGAGTTACTTTTACTTTAAAATAGACGAAATCTCCATCTACCTGGATTGGGGGAGATACAACGTTAAAATTTTCCGGATTTTTAAGAGCTGCCTGCAACAACAAGACATCTCCAATCAGTTTGAGAAAATTTTCTTCGGTGATATTTTCATGTCCTTTTTCCATTTTTTTTCTTGCATCGGCAAGCGAGGCATGAACATTCTTCTTTATATCCGCATCATTCACCAGTAACACTTTGGATTCTGCTTCCTGAAATAAGGATTCTATTTTTGCGTAGTAGGCAATAAACCCATTATAACTGGTACGCATTTCGGATTCACTCAGGAATCCTCCTAATTTTTCATCCATTTGACTAAAACTTTCCCATTTCTGTTTAGCAATATTGATCAGTTCAATTCTTTTGAATTTAACAGAAGCAATATTCTGAGCAATCTCTGCATATTCTCTGGTAGCTTCCACTAATTTATCAAGAGCATCACGCAATTCGTCCTTTTTCTTATCCACATCAGTCTGAGGAGAGTCGCTGACACCCCTAAATTTTTTATTTACATCATCTCCATTTTGCTGCACTAACTGTTGCGCCGCCTGGATATCCTTTAATGCGTCATTGGTTTTTTGTTGAGTGGTAACTTGATCTTGAAGCCTGAAAAGCGTCTGCAATTCTGAAGGTACTGGTGTTACGTAGTTAATACTCTTCCCCTCAATTTCTACTTTGTACCGGAATGTATTTACATTATTTATCTTGAGTACCACAAATTCACCAGTTTTTACAGGTGTTATTTTCTCAGCAAATTGGCCCTTACTAAAATCGTAAACAATTTGTGCGTTCAGGTGCGAACCTAGCAAAAATAGAAGTAGTGTTATTTTTTTCATCATGATTTATTAGTGCTTACTCTTCAATGGATTTTCAGCAAACTCCTTGTTTATTTTTTCATTTCTAAAAATTGGTCCTCAGTAAGTTCATCAATAGGCACCTCCTTCACTTGTTTTTCCAAACTTTCCAGGATCCCAAATAGGTACCCACCCAATCCAATTGAGCCGCCGTTATAGATCAGGCTGGACCATTCATCGGGGGTAGCCGACAATTCGGATAAAATCTTGTCCCCATTTAAGTTCCAATTAATAAGACCAGCATCCATAACAGCATTATTATTCCAGTCGACCGAAGAAGAAGCTGGTACCTCAATAATTTTTTTATTGATGTCGAAATATCTCGTAAAATATCCATTAAGAAAAACGTCCTTTCCAATGCCTCGCTCTTCTGCAAGCCTTCCTTCATTTAATACTCGAAGCGAAAAGGGTTGGTATGTATATAGGTGTCCGTTGGAATGTTGAACACCCTCAACCTGAAAAAAATAGTTCATTACGCTAAGGTGGTTCGGTTTGTAATTCAGATCTTCGTTTCCTCCATGAAGGAGTCCTAGATTATGCCCCAGTTCATGGATGAATGTCCCTACCTTTTGATCGTCAGTTCCTCCGTTGCCTCCGTTCCATCTGCCGAGGGTCACAATAAAATCAGAACTAGGAACATTCATAGAAATTCCACTTGAATTGCTGCGGTTATAAGCATTAGCCCAAATCATATAATGAAAAACAGGAGCTAATCGTGGATTAAAGTTTTTCTCCTTCAGGTTGTAGAATATCTGGTCGTATGGAACTAAGTCATCAATGTAAGGAATTTCGTTTCCAAGAACCAAATGGATGTTTATTCCTGAGGTTCCATCCGGATTATTCACAGGAGCCTGGCTGAAGGAATCTTCTATGCGTTTTAAAACACTCGCATTGGGTACCAGCCCATTGGCAGCAGAGGCTCTGGTCATGTAATCCATTTCCACAAAAATATCTTTATGAAGCGGTGAAGCCCCCATATCCCGGAGATTGAGCCCCGCTGTGCCGTTTACCTCCCAACCGTCTGGCAAACCATCTCCATCGGTATCAGGATTTAATGGGTTAGTCTTTATTTTTTTTTCTTCTTTATCTGTCAGGCCATCGAAATCACTGCCTTTTTCTCCTTTCACATATAAATCGGCAGTTATAATTTCAGTATCAAATGTTTTGAAGTTCCAGTCTTTCGGCACAATAAAAGCACTAAGTTGCTTTTGCATCTTCAGCCAATTTAATTTTATCGTACTATCAAGTTTTATCTGAGCTTCTGTAAAAGACGATGAGCAAATCAGTATAGGAAATAAAAAAGTTTTAATCTTAAAATTGATCATATTATTAGTCTGATTTTATATTTTCGGGACATATTGCAAATATGCACTGACTCTTATACGAAATTCAAGGGTGTTTTACCGGAAGGGGGAGGGGATTAGTCCCGGTGTCTGCAATGGGGATTTTAGTTTGAATAAAAATTGCATTCTGAAGTATTTAAATACATTTTTGCTGAAACCAAAAATCAAAAAACATGAAAACAAAAGTTAGGTTCTGTATAAAGCCTCTATCGGCTGCATTCTTAATTATCTTTGCTGTAGGTTGTAACGATCATAAAAAAGATATTGGTGCTGATGTTCAGGTTGCGATTGACGACTCGGTTAAAAAAAGAATTCTTCCTGTTATGGTCACTATCCGTTCCGATAAATTTCTTAAGGGAAATGGACTGGATTCGCCGGTAATAGAGTATTCCCTCAGTATTTCGACTGTTACCATACCTCCCGCTTTAGGAAAGGTAATAATAGAAGCTGTTACAACTAGCCTGACATTAAATGGGAGTCCGGTTAGTCATTCAGTTGCTGAATTAGAACTCTCTGATCTGAATGCGTTTAGAACGTGGGCTAACGCAATAACATGTACCGTTAATTGTGGTGACTGGATGACTGGAATGAGAATTATTTATGGCCAGGAAGGTTCCTCTGTATTTTTATATTATCAGCCGGTAATGCTTTGTGCTGTTGGAGGGACTTATATGCTCAATGGGAAGAAAGTCTGCGATTTTAATCTATGCAACCAGGGGGATATATACTTTTACAACGGGGATTTTGAAAAGGTTGATGCCCAGGATGAAATAAATGATAAAAATAGAAGGATCAGCAACTATACAAGGAGAAACACAGGTGGTGAGTATGGCGTTGAGATCAGGAATCCATACACAGGTGTCTTCGAAGGCTTTAAAGTAACAAATGATGATGATGCGACAGCAAATGTCAAACAGGTCATGTATCCGGTTGATGAGTTGATAGATTTGGCTAAACAAGCCGGTATGTCAGGAAAAGTGAAGCTATGGAATGCGGTTGTTAAAATGGACTTTGACGGAGTGTATTATCATAAGCACAATATAGAATTGTCAAGCTATAGTATTACTACCGATGGGGCTTCGTTGAATATTCCTCCGGGAGCAAAATTTTTAAACCTCTCGCACATCTGCCCGCCAAGATGTTCAGGGAACAAGTTCACCATACACATATTGTAATGCTGAAGAGCTGATCTTAAAAATATTATATACATTTAAACATCACTAAACGATGTTTATAGTATGTTATCAGAAATAATAATTGAGTCATTTGGATTAGTAGTGGCGACCTTCGTTGGTATATTTTATTACAGGCTGGTGAATGGCTTTTACCGCCTGTTATTTATACAGCTGATAAGCTGGTTATTTCTCTACGTTTTATCTTATATGGTAACAGAATATCAACGATCAAAAGGAATGTCCCAGAACAACCAATGGGTCTTTAACCTGCAGATTTTGTTTGAAACAACGTTGTTGCTCTTTGCCGCAAATCTTTTTTTTCAAAATAAGTTTGCAAAAAGAATGTTAATGTTTACCTGGGTACTTTTTTTGCTCTTTTATGCCAGCCGTATTGTTGCCGGTAATTTTTTCGAATTTGATGTTGCTTCCTACAGTGTTGAAAGTATTTTAATAATTGTTGTTTATACCTTAATACTTTTTACAAGTTTTTACGAAGTATTTACCATAGAGGTCAGGAAACCTGAAGTATGGGCAAGCACAGGACTGATCCTTTATTTTGGATGCAATCTTCCTTATTTTAGCCTTTTTAATTTTCTAAACAACAACTACCCCGAGATGAGCGAAACGCTGCATAAGCATGTTACGGATGTATTTAGTAATGTGCGTTACCTGATGTTGGCAATAGGATTTATACTGGTAAGTAAGACTTCCTCAACTGTTACTCAAGTCCCATGAACCAAGACGAAATATTTCTTTCTATTATCAGTACAACTCTTCTTGTACTGCTGCTGCTTGCCGGCATCCTCATCACTTTCTTCATCTCCGGCCGACAGCGCGCGCGCCAGCAAATGCAGCTTGCCCAGGCAAAGCTCGATTTTGAGAAAGAGATCCGGCAGGTGGAGAACGAAGTGAGTGAGAACATCATGAGCCAGTTCGCGCAGGAGCTACACGATAATATCGGTCAGCTTCTCACGGCTATGCACATACATCTCGAGAACCAAAAGATCGATCACCCGCACCTTGTGGAAGGACTCAAACCTATAGGCATTTACCTCGATGAGGTGACCCAGCAGCTGCGCTTGCTTAGCCGCACCTTTAATAACGATTACCTGGATCACATAGGGCTCCTGTCTGCAATCCAGATGGAAGTAGACCGTCTGCGTGTCCTCCGCCGTTTTGAGGTGTCGTGGGAACCTGTCAGCGGTCCGTCCAACCTCGGTAAAAACCAGGAGCTGATGACCTTCCGGATCCTGCAGGAGATCATTCAGAATGCGCTGCGTCATGCTTCTGCCAAGCATTTAAACATCCGTGTCAATACTGCAAACAATGGTTTTGAGCTTCGCGTTTATGATGACGGCAAGGGTTTTTTGCTGGAAGAAACACTACAATCCCATAAGGCTTCAGGTCTGCGCAACATTTTAAAACGCGCACGCCTGGCGGCGATGGAATGTATCATTGAATCATCGCCCGGAAAAGGCAGCTTGTTTATCCTGAAAAAAATTGCAACTTTGGATTAAATATTTTTTATGGCGACACCGAAAAATATCTGCCTGGTAGATGATCACGTGATCATCCGGAACGGCCTCCGCGAATTGGTGGAAAAACTGGGGCCTTATAAAGTGAGCCGCCAATATGATAACGGACGCGCCTTGCTCGACGCAGTCGCTGAAGTAGCTGCCTTTGACCTGATCATTATGGACGTGAGCATGCCGCAAATGAATGGCGACGAGGTGCTTCAACAATTTAAAGAACGCGGTATTACAACTCCGGTGCTGATGCTCACCCTGAACGAAGATGAAAACATCGTGATCAGGCTCTTTCGGTTAGGAGCAAGAGGGTATCTTAAAAAAAACTGCAACGCGTCCCAGCTCAAAGAAGCGATCGAACAGATCACTCAGCGCGGTTATTACCATAACGAATTCCTCACGCTTTCACTACAGAACAATGGGGTGGAAAATAAAAAGGGCGAGCAGGACCTGATCCTGGAGCAGCTTACACAAAGGGAAAAGGAATTCTTAAAGCTGGTGTGCCACGAAAAAGAATATACCTACGAACAAATTGCCGACCAGATGAAAGTGCAGCACCGCACGGTGGACGGTTACCGCGAATCGATCTTCGAAAAGTTCAACATCAAATCCAAAACAGGCCTGGTGCTTTTTATTCTTAAGCACAGGTTGTTCGACCTGCTTTAGGCCTCTTTGATGAGGAGAATATAGCACCTGACTCTCACTCTCCCTGCAATTAGACTGGTCGGAAATCTGAGTCTGCGGCACTTTGATAATTAATTAAAAATTATATATTTGTTATACTGAAAGTCCTTAAAAAAATAATCCCTCTTCTCCTCCTGGGAGTTGCCCTGTTCGTGTGCGCACGGTACCTGGTATTTGTATCCATGATCAAACTTCAGAAAAGTGAATTCCGGGAGACTATTTTACTGCGGGAGAATAAAAATATTAAACAACTTATTGTTTCTGAACAGGATCTCCACAAAGATACAAAGGGCATCGAATGGAAAGAAAATAACAAGGAAGTAGTCATCAATAATAAGTATCATGAAGTGCTTTCGGTTACAAGGCAGGGTAATAAGTGCATTGTAAATGTTATTGAAGACGAACTGGAAAATAGCCTGTTCCTTAATTTTTTTGATAACAGCAGGGCAGGTGAACGTTTAGCTGATACTATTAACGTGTTTTTTGAATTAAATTTTGAATTGCCTCTCCGGGAAAAATTCGGGCATCGTAACATGGAGCTTTATACATACCGGCCATTGTCTGTTCCGGATCACAGTAGCGATTTTTTCTCCAGGATCATTAAGCCCCCCGGGTTTATTACCTCTTAGGGGTTTAAACGTGTATCCGCTCTTTTGGGGAGCAGGATCATATCTATGTATCTTACCATTTTTATTTTAAATGAAACAAATTCTAATAATGTTGTTGGCATTGTGTTACGCATATACACAAGCGCAGGTAATAACCGTTATTGACAAAACCATACGGCAACCAATCCCGGGGGTATTGGTGTATTCAAACAATCCAAAACACGCGCAGTTTACTGGCGCGAACGGACAACTTGATCTGGCCCCGTTTAAAACTGCAGACAGCATTTATTTTAAAATGGTAGGATATAGTATGTCCGTTTATTCTTACTCCCGGATCGAAAAGATGAATTTTAAGATAGAGCTGAACGAGAGTTCTGTTTCTTTATCCGAAGTTACAGTTTCGTCTAACCGCTCCGAAGGCAATAAACTTGAGGTCCCTAACCGGATTGAAAAAATAAATATGAAAGAGGTGGCCTTTCAGAATCCGCAGACAACGGCAGACCTGCTTGGTACCAGTGGTTATGCGTATATCCAGAAAAGCCAGATGGGGGGAGGTTCTCCCATGCTTCGCGGGATGGCTGCCAATCGGGTATTACTGGTGGTGGATGGTGTACGTATGAACAACGCCATCTTCCGTGCCGGAAACCTGCAGAACGTGATCTCCCTCAATGCGAACGTCATGGAAAGCACGGAGATCTTTTTTGGACCGGGTTCAGTGATCTATGGAAGCGATGCGATAGGAGGGGTGATGAATTTTTATACCTTAACCCCAAAATTGCACGATACCGTTTCCGGAAAACAATTTACTTCGGGAAATGCGCTGATGCGTACTTCTACCGCAAACTCAGAAAAGACCGCGCACATCGATCTGAATATCGGTTTTAAAAAATGGGCCTTCGTAAGCAGTTTTACGAGCTCTGAATACGGTGACCTGCGCTCCGGTACAGTTGGTGGTGTGAACTACTTTTACCGTCCGTATTATGTACAAACTATCGATAGTATAGACTACATGGTGCGAAACGAAGATTCCACCTTGCAGGTTGGCACAAAGTACAGCCAGATCAATTTGATGCAGAAGGTTCTGTTTAAACCGAATAAATTCTGGAAGTTGGATTATGGATTTCATTTTTCTGAAACCTCGCTTTATAATCGTTACGACAGGTTGTATGTCATGAAAACCTCCGGTCCTTATAAAAATAAATTACGTTGGGCAGAATGGTATTACGGTCCGCAAAAATGGAACATGCACCGTATCGGGATCAGGCATTCCAAAGCAACAGCCGCTTATGATCATATACACCTCGTTGTAGCCCTGCAGAACTCTGAGGAAAGTCGCTACGACCGCGAATTTATGGTAAGAGAGCTACGCGTGCAGAAAGAAACGGTACAGGCGTTTTCTTTTAACCTGGACCTTGATAAGAGGCTGAATGAAAAAGCGATCATTCATTACGGGGCGGAGTTGGTGCACAATACGGTTGGCTCCTATGCAACGCTGACCGATATTGTAACAAAAGAAGTGGATGCGACGGTGACACGTTATCCCGACGGATCGACCTGGGAATCTTATGGGGCTTACCTGAGTCTGAACTACAAACTTACCGGGAAGCTGATCATGAACGCAGGCCTGCGTTATAGCTACTATAAGATCAAGGCTGATTTTGATACCACCTATTTTCCGTTCCCGTTCACACATGCTAAGATGAACAATGGTACCTTAAATGGCAGCCTGGGTCTGGTATATGCCGCTGGCAGATCCTGGCAACTGTATCTCAATGGTGCGACGGGTTACAGGGCGCCTAATATAGATGACATGGGCAAGGTATTTGAATCTGCGCCGGGATACCTGGTTGTTCCAAATCCTAAGCTCAAACCAGAAAGTGTATACAACGCGGAAATAGGAACGGTTAAAACATTCGGCAGTTTTTTTAAAGCGGACTTTGCGGCCTATTATACCTACCTGGAGGATATTATGGAACGCAGGGACTATCTGTTTAACGGGCAAAGCACGATCACATTATCCGGAAATAAAAATAATGTTCAGGCCGTTCAGAACATTGCGAAAGCAAAGGTATTCGGAATACAGGCCGGGATCGATTTTTTTTATAAGGGAGTCGGTTTAAAAAGCACCTTTTCGTATCAACACGGGAAAGAGCAAAGCGGCGACAGCCTGGTGTATTATCCCCTCAGGCACGCGGCCCCTATGTTTGGAAGCACGCATGTAACGTATCAGCACAAAAAAGTGAAGTTCGATTTTTACACGATTTACAACGGCAGAATGGATTATGAAAACCTTGCAATAACCGAACGTGTCAATACTTCTTATGCAAGGGACTATTCAAAAGATCCCAAAGGGCTTCCCTATGTTGATAGCTGGTATACACTCAATTTCAAAGCCGCTTTTTACATAAATCAGTTTGTTGCCTTAACAGTTGGAGTTGAAAATATTACGGACAGGCTTTACCGTCCCTATTCATCTGGTATAAATGCTCCCGGAAGAAACGTCATTGCGGCATTAAAAGCAAGGTTTTAAAAAGATGAAAAAGAAATTGAAAGGAAATCTTCTTTTACAACGTAGACGCTTAGAAATGTGTTTGTAACGCCAGACTCCGACATAAATATTTTAACGCGTTGCAAACGCGGCATTCAAACGTCCTCGTTTCCGCCAGCGCTCAAACAAGGACGAGTGAAGGTGTTCAACAACTCGTCCTCGTTTGCAACAAGGACGCTTGGAAAAGCTTTTGTAACGCTAGACTCCGATATAATGTTTTTAAATGTGTCGCAAGCGTAGAGTTCGAAAATCCTCGTTTCCGCTAACGCTCAAACGAGGACGAGTAGTGGGATTCGAACATCCTCGTTATCAGGATCTCTCCTGACCATGAAGCTAAACTATGTGAAAGATGCTTACCTAGGATCGGTTGATACGGTGTAAGGAAAGGAATTAGGGCCGGGGAAGAAGGTCGAACCTTGATTTCAGCTCTTTTCTTTTCCTTCTTGAAATTTCGACCTGAAAGCCATTCGAGAGAATAACATTGTTGTCGGAAAAGCTGCTGATGTGATTCAGGTTAACAAGGTAGGATTTATGCACGCGGAAAAAATGACAGCTGTCCAGGTCATGTTCAAAAAGACCAATATTCCGTGTGATAACATAATTTTTTGAATTCTTCAGATAGATCTCGGAATACCTGCCATCGCCCTTGATATAAAGTATTTCAGAAGGATCGACCAACAGTTGTAGCCGTTTGGTCGGGATCTTTATTTTTAATGAGGTGTTAATCTTGTTCTTTTTTGTCCAGAGCTGGGAAATAAGATTTTCGAGTTCATCCTGGTCAACTGGTTTTAAAAGATAATCTTCGGCTTTTATTTTTAGGGCACGTATTGCATACTGGTCATAAGCTGTAACAAAAACAAGCGTGAAGGTTCTGTCCGGAAACGCGTTCGCAACTTCAAATCCACCTCCATCGGGCATTTCCACGTCCATAAATACAACGTCGGGGTTCAGGTCGGTGATAAGTTCTTTTCCCGCTTTTACAGAAGATCCCATGCCTACGACTTCCGCTTTGGTTCCCAGAAAATCGAGTATCATGATCCGGAGCGCATCCAGTGCATCAGGTTCGTCATCTATGAGTATGCAGCGTAATTTCATGGGATACGATAAGGCAGATGAAAAACAATCCTGGTTCCACATGCTTGTTTGTCGTTGTCGTAAAGATCGGTAATTTTCAGGTAAAATTCGTAGTTCTTATCCTTTGTATACGCCCTCATCCTGTTTTCTGTGATCTCTGTACCTTTTGATTCATGGGCCTTCTGTTTTTTAAGTTTAGCCTGCTCCCTGCCTATACCGTTATCCTCAATCTCACACACCAAAAAATGTTCATCGAAGTAGATCCTGATCACAACCATACCTTTCCTCTCTTCCAATGGAATCAGACCATGATAGATCGCGTTCTCTATAAATGGTTGCAAAAGCATGGAAGGGATCTCCACGCCAGAAAAGAGGGTTTTTTGATCGACCTCTATGGCATAGGTGAATTTATTTTTGAAGCGTAACACTTCCAGGTCAAGATACATTAGGAGGAGCTCGTATTCATCGTTAAGCGGCACATACGTTTTACTTGAATGATCGAGGCATTTACGAATAAGTTTCGAAAACGTACTCAGGTATTTAGAGGCACCCTTTCTGTTCTCATTCAACACAAAGGCATGAATAGAGTTAAGAGAATTAAAAATAAAATGTGGGTTGATCTGGGCCACAAGCGCAAGCCTTTGATATTCCTGCAGCTGAAGTACAAGTTTGTTGCGTTTACGGATCTGGTGAATATGAAGCCTGTACCAGATAAATGCAATGCAAAGCAGGATGGAAACGCCGGTAATTATAAAAAAAGGTTTCTGCCAGAGTGGGCTTTCGATAGTAAAGGGAAAAACAAACGGGCGTGTATTCCAAATGCCATCGGCGTTCCTCGCGATAAGTTCAAATGAATAGTTTCCGGGTCTGAGAGCCGCGAACTGGATGGTAGTGTTTTCGGTTTCATTCCAAAGTTCACTGGAGCCGATCAACCGGTACCGGTATACAATGCGCCCATGTTGCCTGAAAGAGATGCCTTTAAAATTAAACTCGACAAAATCTTCCCGGGGTGAAAAAGTATGTTTGTTTGTTTCAATGGCATTTACCTTTACAGACTCCAGTTGAATCGGCACAGGTCTTAATTCCTTTTCTGCTGGCTCGAAGGTAATTAATCCTGAGCTTGTGCCCAGCCATACACGGTTGTGAGCGACGAGTATTTTTTTTATGTCGGGTGTAGGCAGCCCTTGATTTTGATTAAAATTACGAATAGTGAACGTTCCATTCTGTTTTAAATAAATGCGGCTGATGCCCTTATTTGTCGCCACCCAGATTTCTTTACCGTGTACGCAGATAGAATTGACAATATCGCTGATGAGCCCTTTCTGTGCATTGATCCTGAGATTGCCTTCGGGACCCCGGATAATGATGCCACCGCCGATAATAGCCACCACAAGCCGGTTGCCCGGAAATGAAGAAATATCAACTATTCGTTCAGCTCCGATCGAACTATCTTTTATAAGACGCGCATTTTTAAAATAATACAAGCCGTTTGCTGTTCCCACCCAAATAACGCCACGGGGGTCAGTGTACATAACATCTGACCTGAATACGGAACCAATGCTTGAGAATAATTTTATAGGTGCAGGATCTACCACCCAAATATTTGGAGACTTCAGACAGATTACCTTGTCCAGGCCTGCACGGGTAATGCCCCTGCTATGACCAAAGGAAACAAACGTTAACCTTCCGTCCTTTGAAATGACAACAAGCCGGTGGGAGGTACCGACCCACAGTTTCCGGCTCAGGCTGTCATAATACAAGGTTTCGATCGCGCCTCCGATCGAATCTCTTTTAACGCTATAACCCTTACCCTTAGTGGAAGCATCCACCTTAAACAGGATCCCATTCGAGGTTCCTGCATAGATAAACTCATCCTTAATATGAGCCAAACTACTGATGACATGTTTGTATGGAAGAGACTCAAGCCTGATAATAGTGACTGAAGACGAAGGGAGATAATAAATCCCGTCTTCAAGTGTGGTAAACCAATAACCTTGTTCGCTATCCTGCAAAATAGATGTAACGCTAAGGCCCTGTAGGAAATTTCCAGCCGAAGGAGACATAAGGCTTTTGTTGGAATGCTGCCTCATCACTCCTCCCTTATACATACCCGTCCACAGGCAAGAGTCGTGATCTTCCAAAAACGTGAGGATCTGTTTTTGACGCGCCGGTAATAAGTTTAATTTGTTGCCACTTATTTCTGCTATATTTTTCTGAACGGCGATAATAATGTTTCCATTCTTGCGCCGGATCCCGGCAATATCATACGTACTAAAATTGCTTGGTTGTAGCCGTATGTGGTTTTTCTCTCCACCTATATTTGTAGAAAAAATAGAGCTGGTCTCCCTGGGGCGTGTTGACGCATTACTTCCAAGAAAGAGTTTCCCTCCAATCTCATTCGCGAAAAAACTCCCCGTTTTATCGTTTTCGTCCGTTTGCAAACGTTTTGGCGAGCCTTTCGCGTCGATTGTCACCAACCCATTGAATAAATAACTGAGGGTGACCCTGTCGTTTTTATCCACCGTGAAAGAACGTATGATTCCTTTCACGTTATTCAGATCCTGAAGCACCTTGTTATATTTATAGTGCCCGATCTTCCCATCCTTATACCAACATAGTTTTCCATTGAAGGTCATGAACCAGATCCTGCCCCGTTCATCTTCTTTAATTTGAAAAACGGTATTATCGGTAAGTCCGTCTGCGGAGGTAAAACTTTTGAAAAGGTATCCGTCATAACGACAAACACCTCTGTCTGTCGCTATCCAGATATAACCTTTGCTATCCTGCATAATATTGTAACATTCATTGCTGGGCAGGCCTTCGTTGGTTGTGTAATGATAAAAATTAGGTTCCTGCGCCGGTATTTCAAAAGACAGGCAGGTGCAGAAAATGCAAATAATGTAACGGAAAACCATTTGATCAAAATTAAGAAATTAAGGGAATGTTGAACTGAAAGTAAGAAGTTAAGTAGCCATTGAGAATTTAGCTTATGTTATGAGTGGACCATGGTATGGACTTCAGGCAGATCAGTTTGTAACGAATGGTCTGGTTCATGTAAACAACGGTTAAGATCGATCACCAACAGGTTGTCTAAAGAATGTTTTAATGATCGTTGAAAATAATTATTCCACTTTATGAAGTAAATACCCCCAATGCTTCTTTCAGAGTAAACGCTGCTCCTTTATGATCTGTTTATGATTCAGGAGAACGAGGTATCCACCCTGAGAAAACTGCGATATCAGATGCGTACAAAAAAGTGCATTTTTAAGTGAGTTCTGGTGTTTTAACTGATTTTTATCATATTTCCTGCTAACTATTTGCATGTTCGCATTTCAAAAAAGGATTTAACTTGCATATAGATACACGTGTATTATGGATAAAGAAAGTGTTAACCCCGGGAATGATAATTACCTGGAATTAGAAATGCTTCAATTCGCGTTAAACCAATCTGCAATTGTTGCAACAACCGATATAAAAGGTACCATTATAAGTGTTAATAGTAAATTTTGCGAAATTTCAAAGTACTCCCATGAAGAACTGATAGGCCAAAACCATAGACTTCTAAGATCCGGACATCATTCGCCTGAATTTTATTATAATTTATGGGAAACCATATCAAGTGGGAAAGTTTGGGTAGGCCAGATAAAAAATAAGGCTAAAGATGGAAGTTTCTACTGGGTTCATACAACAATAGTTCCTTTTTTAAATGATAACGGAAATATTTACCAGTATAAGTCAATTCGATTTGATATAACTAAACAAAAAGAGCTGGAACATCTTCTGGAGGAAAAAGTATCTGAAAGGACTAACACCTTAACCGTTGCAAATAAGAAAATCAATGAAATGATGGAAGTTCTGATGTTTCAAAATCAGCAATTGGTAGATTTTTGTAATATCGTCTCTCATAATCTCAGAGCACCATTAGTAAATATGTTATTATTGGTAGATTTCATAGAAAAGAGTAAAGACGCTTCCGAACAAAAATTATTCACGGAGAAATTAAGCCCTGTAATTACCAGTTTAAATGAAACGTTTGATCATTTGGTAGAGTCTTTACAGATCAAACAAGACCATAAAATCGAACACGAAAAAAACACGGTAAAAGATTCTTTGCAAAAAGTACTCGATACTTTGCAGGGAGAAATTCTGGCAGGCAACGCGCGTATTGAGATCAATACGGATGAAACTCCGTTTATTTATTATCCTTCAAAGTATCTTAGTAGTATATTGTCAAATTTGATCAGTAATGCCTTAAAATATAGTTTTCCTGACAGAAATCCTTCGATCAAAATTAAAACCGAATTAATTGATGGCAGCATCATTTTGTCTGTAACGGACAACGGTCTTGGAATTGACATGGAAAAGCATAAAGATCAATTATTTAAAATCAGAAGAGTATTTCATGAAAACCAAAATTCAAGGGGTTTTGGTCTGTTTATTACAAAAACGCAAATAGAAACTATGGGCGGGAGAATTTGGGTCGAAAGTACTCCAAATGTAGGTTCTGTTTTTTTCGTTGAATTTAAGAATCAGAATATATGGATCCAGTAGATACGGTGGCGCTTGTGGATGATGACGAGATTTTTCGGTTTTTAACGGAGAAAATTATTAAATTGACACACCTTGCAAAACAAGTTAAATTTTTCTGCAATGGTGAAGAAGCCATTAATTTTCTGAAAGCTAATTCAGACAAACCTCAATTACTTCCTGATCTTATCTTGCTTGATCTGAATATGCCTGTGATGAATGGATGGCAATTTATTGGCGAGTTTAAAAAAATTAAGCATCGTCTTGGAAAAAAAATACCGATTTTCGTCGCTTCATCCTCCACTTTAAGAAATGATATTGATAAAATTAAAAATATAAGCGAAGTATCTGATTATATTGCTAAACCAATAACTGCCGGAAAATTTAAAGAAATGGTAACATTGTTACAGAAAAATCAAGACAAAGAAGACTGCAAATAAACCCGCCTGCTGATTATAAACAGGCGGATTTTATTTTAACTGGCTTATTTCACTGTTTGAAATACTAATTCCGATCCGTCTTCGAAAATAAATTTGTTTATTAATTGACCCGAAGGGATACCTTGAGTGATATTAATGTGATCTTGTATGCTGGCACCTTTTTGAAGATCATAGTGTTTAGTATACACCATGTTTGCATTAAGATCGTATAAGTAATAGTCAAATTTAATTTTTTCAAAAGCTTTAAGCCTTAAATCAAATTCATTATTGATAATAGGTACAGGAGCAACTGATGCAGACAATAAATTTGCAAGTGAATAAGTATATGTTTTGTTCAGCTTTGATTCAAAAAAAACAGACGCGTATGAATTGTCGGTGAATTGGATCCCCTCAATATATAAACCAACTCCTAAAGTAATACTGGGCGCAACAAAGTTTCCGTTGGAGTCATAAAAATCGCTTTCCCTGATTGAAATAACGGTGCCGTTTGGATTATTAAAGGGCATTAAATTTATGACTGCAACATTGCTCGGCCAATCAAACCCTGCTCCGGGAACATCGTGGCAGTTGATGAAATTTTCAAACACCACCCATGGATCAGTACCTTGTTCAAGCTCATTCAATTGTTGACTAAAACAGTCGATAGAAAAACTTCCGGCAAGCGAAGGAAGACTACTTCCTCCTGATACGCCCGAGCAGGAAAGAGCTGGAGTTAAACCATTGCTGTTTGAGTTTGTGTTAATAATACTGACGGCGGTAGACGCACCTTGTCCGCACAATGTTTGAAAGTCACCGGCTATATTTGTGGCTTCAATTACTCCCTGACCTGCCCATGGGCCGAGGTATTTTTTTATTGCATAAAGATTACCGTTAATAGGTGTGCCAGATGCGTCCTGAACACTTGTGCTTGAGGGAATTGTAACGGTTATGATTTTGTCGCCCTGACTAAGATTGTACGCACTGCAGTTGTAATACTGTGGAGGAACACTCCCTCCAGGCAACTGGCCAAATTGCGAACTCGTAAAATACTGATAAGCGGGATCCCCGTTCGGCAAATTTGTTGAGAGAATTTTCAGTTTTATGTTGCCGCCGTTGGAATTGGCACTGTAGAAGCCTTGCCATGCGTAGGTGGGCGCAATGCAGTATACTTTGCAAGATTGCCCGTCTCCCGGACATCCGGGACAAATTGACAATGGCCCCTCGGTTACAACGATCGTACCCGAAGAATTTTTACCCTGAATGGATAAATAGTAATTTCCATTTGCGAACTGTGAGGCTATTTTTGTGAAGTAAGTATTTGAAAGATTAACTGTATTAACCGTCGAATAACTTACTGTTCCCATTGCATTTGTTGACTTTTGCTGAATGTACACATTCCAGTTTGTGACTGTTGGATATTTTACGGCATCCAGAATTAAATAGCCCGAAGCGTCTTTGGGCAGGTAACTAATTGCGGTGTTGGCAGAGTTTTGCTGACCGTAGATCAATAGATTCATAAGGACTATAGTTCCAATTAAAATTATTTTTTTCATCTTGTTGTTTTTACTTTTACCTACTCTTTTTAAAGTTTTTCGGTTTCCACTCAATCTTTTTTTATAAATTTTTTTAGCATGCAATAAAAAAGATCAATACAAAATTAGATTGCTAAACACTTGATTACTAGAAAAAACAAGACTTTGTGACAAATCCTTAATGTAATAGTGATGAATTTTAAATCGGGAAGTTTCGGTTTCCAGGTGAAATATAACGCTGGGATAAACCTGGTTTTATTTGTGATTAAAAGTAAATCTTAGAACTGAATATTTTTGAGCTGATCTAAATAGGTCTCGCCGACGGATATTTTTTCACCTTTAATGGTAACATCTTTTTTGCCTTTTTCCTCAATTTTATCCAGGCGTACAATATAAGAGCGGCTGATTCTTAAATACTCTAAAGGATCAGGAACTATTCCCAGAAACTCACCAATCTTAAAACGGATCACGTATTTTCTTGTATGCGTATGGATTTCGATGTAATTGCCGTCTGCTTTTATATAACAGATAGCTGTGCTTGGTATTCTTATATGTTTACCGTTCTCCCTGAAAACCACATAGTTTGTTTTTTGGGTCATGCGTTTTAATAGCTGTCGCAAAAGTTCGCGTGTAATATCGCGGTTATAACTGAAAATTTTGAATCTGAAAAATAAATAGATAATTATTCCCATCAGGATCATCACTGTCAGTACAAACCACCAGGTTTTCCAGTAGGGCGGATGGATCGTGAATCGGAGATCCTGCTGCATGCATTCCCACAGGGCATTAGCCCCTCTTACCTGAACAATGAAATTATAGTTCCCCGGAGGTAAAGAGGCATATGTGGATGAAAGTGCTTTTGTATACTGCCATTCCTTCTCATATCCCGCTAATTTATAACGATACACGATCGGCTCCGCCTCAATAAAAGAAAGTGCTTTAAAACCAAATTCGATCCTGTTTTGGTTATATTTCAGTTCCCGGGGACCATTTTGGGCAAAGAGGGAATCATTTACCTGGAAATAATTCAGAGTTAAGTGGTAGTTGATATTTGTTTTTTTCTTTTGAAGCAAGGCCAAAGGGTAGGAGCATAAGCCTCGTCGTGTACCTACCCACGCTGTGTCCCTGATTATTTCAACATCGGTTACTTCGTTACTTAATAAGCCGTTGCTCACTGAAATAACTGTTATTTTGCAAACCTTGTTGTTTTTAAAAGTTATCCTGTTCAGTCCGCTATTTGTGCAGACCCAGAAAATACTGTCATTTTCAACGTGTACTTCATTTATCAGATTGCTGCTTAGGCCATCGTTTACATCAATTGTCTGTATTTTGTTATCTTTCATTACCAGCACACCCGAACCTTTTGTCGCCAGCAGAAGTTTTTCACTCCATGGATCTATGTCGGAAATTTTTAGCGACATCAGTAAACGGTTGTTTACAGCTTGATGACCTTGATCTTTGATAATATACATTCCTTTTGTTGTTGCAAGATAGATCCTGTTTTGGTAAAAGCAGATATCGTTAACACGGAATTCTACCGCCAGTTTTTTTTGCTTTTGATCATGCGCCATGCGAATGCCACTCGGACTTGCAATCAGTATGGAGTCATTGCGATGTACATAAAAGTTGGTGATATAACCACAAGGATCATATAACGGTTGTGTAATGTCAGCATCAAAGATCTTATAATCGCTGCTAAAATAAATTTTTTTTGTCGGAGCATAATATTCCACGAGAGCAGGTCTTTTATAAGTCGAGAGGTACCTATAAGTGTTTTTTCCATCGCAACGTACCGAAACATCGCCATTGTAATAGCCAAGCCATAAATTTCCGGAAAAATCCTGTGTTAAAGAGCTTATCCAGTTATTAATGTCCCGGTAATACAGAATGGACGTGTTGGCGATATGGAAGATACCGTCGTTCAGGGTAGAGAACCAATACCCACCTTGATGATCAATACAAAGGGAGGTGACCGATTTATCATTTAAATAAGATCGTATCACCCGTCCCGATAGGTCAAAGATACTCAGGCCTCCATACCTGAATCCCACCCAGAATAGGGTGTCGTTTAATTTCCCGAGCGAGATGGGTTCAAATGAGGTGGAAATCCTGACGGTATCACCCAGGTGATTTCTCTGTATGTGCAAGTGATTAAAGGAAGTGAATACGGTGCATTTCTTTTTTTCAAAATAACAAGGTCTTGCACCCACCACGCCATTCGACACTTTGTTTCGTATGCAGTTTGGCCAGATTTCAGCGGCCTTTTCAGAACCGGCTTTGGAGCTTAAATAATAAAAGTTGCCTTTATCGGGTAGAAATACTACTTCATGTGCAGACTCACGGGGCTTTGACAAATGCCGGGTCATTTTCCCGTTCTTATCAATCTGGATGTACCCCACATTGGCCACACTCATAAGTAACGATCTGTCTTTCGACCAATAAATACAATTTGAAATAAAGTAGTCGGGGAGCCCGGTAAGAAGTTTGTTATATTTATAAGGTTTAAATTCAGGTTTATTGCCACTTATACAAAAAAGACTTTTATTATAAGTGGTGCACCATATATCACCGTTTTCCTCAGGATAAAACTTAAATAAAGAGTTATCCGTCAGACCATCCTGAAGAGTAAAATTTTTAAAACTGTATCCGTCATAGCGTGACAGTCCACCATCTGTTGTAAACCATAAATAGCCATATTTATCTTGGATGATATCGTGTACCTGGGAGCTGGGAAGACCATTATCTACCGTGTAATGTGTGAATTTAGAATCCTGCGCCTCAAGTCCTGACAAAACAAAAAGAAACAGTAAACATAAGGGCCTGAAGAACATTCTGAACGGTAACACAAGATAGTAATTTGGGTTTCAACAATTAAATTTTACAAATGTTTTAAAATAACACAAACGATAAATCAGCAAGATGTCTTTGCAACAAGTCCATAATATAAAATGCAAACAGCTTCTTGTTTTTTTGTAGTTAAACAATATGTGTTGCGACCAAAACAAGTATAATTCAATTGGTACTGGGTATGCTGGAAATAATTTAAGAACGAATGTTCGTTTCATTTATTATATGTTGGTTGGTAATTAACCGGTTCTGAACAATAAGGCAGTTACCGGTTAAGCGGTAAGTTATAGGTAAAAAACAAACATAAATACTGTCATGGGCATTGGTGGATACAAAAAATAATACCTGACATCTTTTGTCCGGAAAAGTAATAACAAAAATTGGTGGGATTTGTTTGCACCAGGCTTAAGCATCTTATTCTGATAAGTGCCTTCATTACCTTAATTCAGATTCCTTGTCTAAACTACAATACTTCTGCTCCGGTTAAAAACGTTTTGTAAGGAACGGTTGATTTTATGTAGGGAACGGGTAAAAGATCCATTCTGTGTCAATAATCGTTGAGATGACCACAAAATATTACCGTCATTGGCGCCTTGTGCTTATAATAGGTATTTTAGAAGTAAACAAAAAATGGATGGTCGGTCTGTTGCTATGGAAAAAATTATAGACCCAGGCAACGGAATAACAAGCTTATGCATTAATAGAGAAAAGGTTATGAAACATTACGACGAGATCTTTATCAGGCAATGCCGTTTAGGGGACAAGAAATCCCAACGACAGCTCTTTGATGAACTCTATCCCTGGATGTTTCGTGTCGTATATAGGTATACCGCCTTGCAGGCTGAAGCCGAGGATTGTGTTATGAAGGGGTTTATGAAAGCATTTCAAAATATCGGGAACTTTCGTTACGAAGGCACACACAGTATATTCGTTTGGATAAGGAGAATTATGGTCAATGAGGCGCTCATGTTCCTCAGGCAACGTCATAACTTTATGCTTTCTATCGAAAGCGTTTATACCGAAACTTCCGTCCGAAATGAAGCCTTGAACAGGATAGATGCAGAAGACCTGAACGCGCTTATTCTGCGTTTGCCTACGGGTTATCGTACCGTGTTCAATATGTATGTAGTGGAGGGGTATGATCACAAAGAGATTGCAGGCATTCTTGGTGTTAGTGAAAACACAAGCAGAACACAACTTGCAAAAGCGAGAAATAAATTACGGCTCATGCTCGGACAAAATAAATTTAATCATGGAAACTATGGAAGATAATTTAATAAGGGAGAAGCTCGAAGGCCTGCACGCTCTGCCGGAAAATTACAGACCCAACCTCGACTCGAAATGGGATCTGCTGGAGGCTTCCCTGAAAGGACGCAGCCGGAGCCGGCAGAGGCTATTCAGGTGGGTCGCTGCACTGACCGGCGTTTTTCTGCTGGGATCCCTTTTCCTGCCATATGCCGGATCAACTTCCTTAAAACAAAGTATCACGCAACCGAAAGCAATGCATAAGTTTAAGACAAAGGGAACTGTTCCTTCTCCTGAAACCAGTGATCTAGCGGCTACCACTCCGGAACCACCCCGCACGTTTGTGCAAAAAAAAGCAGATCCCGGACCCGTTATTCCTGAGCATGTTGTTCCCTCATCCGGTGACATTAAAGACTCGCTGCTTTTTACGCAGGCATCTTCGTCACCGGCTTTATCGGCTGAAGAGTCGCCGGGGTTAAAGAAAAAAAAGAACCGGTATGTGCAGCTTGATTTCAGTGATCCGGTGCAACAAGCCGCCGTCAGCGCAACTCAGCAACCACTATATGCCAGAGGTTTTAGGGTGGGAATCTTTAACAATAATGGGCTTTCTCCGACCAACACACACACGGGTTCGCCTGGTGCACTTTTTAAAATAAATTTTTAACCAAACGGCATTACAATGAAAACACAAGTGCTTGTAGCGCTCATGATGAGCTGCGTCCTGAATTTAAACCTGATGGCCCAGAGAGGTTCCTCTATTGGTTTACGCAAAGACACCCTTATTATTACAGTGAATAGCGCTGTCAAGGTTCTGGTCATTGGCAACAGCATGAGCGATATCGCAGCGTATACCAGGGCCGACTCGCTTAAAGACTGTTTTATTGCCGATCTCGAAAAAGCAAAACAGCAGCCTTCTTTTCCTTCTGGATCAAAAATGATCCACTATTTTGTACACCCGAATGGAAAGCGAAGGCTGAAAGCGGAAAACGAAGATTATCAGGAGCCCGTATTGGATGTAGCGAAGGAGATCCGATCGATGAGCCTCGATCTGCCACCCTACGTTTATATTATTTATGATATCGGAGCTGATTGTGAAGTGCAGATCTACCTTGCCGGTCCGGAGCGTATTGTTGATCTGCGCGACGTGAGGCTTACGGATGCCATTCACTCCCTGGTTTCGGACAAAAAAGCCTTGCGGAAATATTATCGGATCTGGCTTGAATCCGGGCAAGGACAATGGAAAAGAAAAATGGTGCTTAATAAAAGTGTCGAATCGCTCGAAGTGCGAACAATGGTAGGTGCTGGTATTTTTGGAAGCCAACTTTCCCCCGACGTGGGAATTGAACTTTCTTATGTTTTTTCGGACAAGTATTCCATTCCAACTTTCAGGATCGGAGGTTCGATGCGGTCTTATCTTTTTTCGTCCTACGCGAATAGAGAGTTTGGCGATTTTTACCAGGTAACATCTTCCAATGTAAGTGTTATGTTCTTCGACTCCAAAGGTGCCTCCTCATCTGTCAGATGGGCCGGGTTGGAAGCCGGAATCTTATCCGCTGATGGGGGATTCCTGGATAACACCTACAAACTCGGCGTTGTTTATACGTTCAATTCAATCCAGGTTGCATTTGACATGTTCGAATCCAGCTTCAGCTTTAAAAAGGGCAAAAACAATTCGAACCCGTTGTTTGCATTCTCAACAAGAGTCCTATTCTGAGTTTCTTTAAAGCGCAGAAATTGAGGTCACGAGCTTCGTGGCCTTGCGCTGGCTATTTTATTCTTCTTCACTATTCTTCATTTTCGAAAGCAAGCTGTAAGCTCCTGTAAATACTACTTTTGAATTGGAATTAAAATCTTTTGGTACTATAACTTCGGAATATCCCAGTTCTCTTTCGCCCACGCCAACCTCTATCATTTGAAAATGATGAACTGCTTCTTTGTTTTCGGCAGATTGATTTTTTGATTCAATAAAGATGTAATCCCTGCCTTCAAATGATACAATGGCTTGGTTTGGAAGCGCTGTCACATGAGCACTATTGGTTTCAACAAAAGCTTTCAGGTACATTCCGGGTATTAGTTCTCTATCTTCCTCATCGAGGTGACAATGGATCTGGATACTCCTGTCCGGGTTAATCTCCTTACCGATCAGGTGTACCCTAGCATTCCTGTTTTTTATTTCGTTTGCGAGAGTAAACAATACCCTTTGCCCGATCTTTAAACGCGGAACGTCTTTTTCAAAAACGGTAAGCTCCGCGTGCAGATGTTCCGGATTTACTATTTCAAACATGACGTCATTCGGATTAACATACGAGCCAATGTTTACGTTCACTTTTGTAACAAACCCATCAATTGGTGAATACATATTAATTGTAGTTTGGATTTGACCACTCTCCAGGGCTGATACGTTAATATTTAGCAGCTGGAGCTTTGCTTTCAATCCTTCCATTTTAGCCTGAGCTGTCTGATAATCCGCCCTCGCCTTTTGAAGTGTTTTTTTCGCGTTCACATGTTCATCCGAAAGTTCCTGCTGCCGTTCAAACTCCGCTTTCAGATAGTCTATCTGGCCGTAAGTTTCTTTATATTCCTGCTGCATTTGAATATAATCAGGATGCTGCAGGATGACAATTACTTGTCCCTTCCTTACCTGGCTGCCCTGAAGCATTTCTGTCTCTTTCACAACCCCTCCCAGTGGCGCCGAAATACTAACCTTACTTTGAGGGGGAACATCCAGTTTCCCACTGGCCTGTATGATACCGCTTATCGTTCTCATTTCTACCTGCCCATAATCAATACCTGCGGTTTTAAACTGTGCCTCTGTCAATTCAACTATATTAACCGGGTCTTCATGTTGTTCCGTTGTTTCTTTTACGGTTTCTTTGGTACCGCAGGAAGTAATAATAATTCCTGTAAGCACTAAGAGGAGCGAATATGTTTTTTGAATGGTCTTCATTTTAAGTTGTTTTAAAATTATTTATTCGCCGTTAAATACTCCATGTAAATAACAGCCTGATTATATTCGTTTACGGCGTTAATATAGCCCTGCCTTATGGTCGATACCTGTTGTAACATCAAAGCCTGTTCGGAAAACCCTATGTCGCCTCTTGCGTACGCGATCTCTGATTGTTTAAAAATCAGGTCAGCGTTTGCAAGCGCTACTGTTGAATACCAGGACAAGGTGTTTCTGGCCTTCAGATAATTTTGTATGGCTTCGGTATAAAGATTTTGAATACTCAGCTGTTCACTTTCAAATAGTTTTTGATTTATTTCTACCTGTTTCTGTGAAGCCTTATTTTTCTTTATTTCCGGAACAAACCATATGGGAAGGATCAGACCTACGTGAAATCCCTGAAATCTGTTCGCCGGGCCGGCAAAACTTGTATTTGCATCATCGAGAGGGGCTCCATAAAGGGTTTGATTAAAATAGCCAATTTTAAATTCCGGCAGCGATGAATTTACAACAACCGATTTTTCCTTTTGTGAGATTTCAATTTGCTGTTTCATAAATGCCAGGTTCGGGTTGGATTTTAAAGCGGAACTGTCCAGCGCAATGTTGAATGGTTTTTCCACATAGGCCTGATCTGTAACAGAAATGGGAGTGCTTATACCAAGCAAGGTCTGAAGCCGCGCGGTATGTATGTTTACATCCGCCTCTAACTGTTGTTTCCTGTTTTGTATTTCACTCAGCCGCGTTTCAGAGGAAGTTCTTTCCAGCAAAGTACCTTCACCTGTTTTATAACGCAGACCAAGGGCTTCTGTGAATTTTTGGTAAGTGCTATCCTGCCTTTGAAGCAGCTTTCGTTGTTCGTTCAGATAAAGAAGTGTAAAGTAGATCTGCTTCACCTGGTAGATCAATTCATTTTTTGTGGATGCCATCCTTAGTTCCGCACCTTTTATCTGCGAATTTGCTAAAGCGTTCTTAGCCGCAAATACGGTTGGAAATGGGATAACCTGGCTGATACTTATATTATTATCCTTTTTATAAGAACTATTGTACTGGCCATACATAAAAGTCACATCCGTTTTCGGAAGAAGTGTGCTCGCTCCTTTCTGGTGTTCATAGTATTCTTTTTGCATGGCGGCCGCCTGGAGGTTTCTGTTGTTTTGTAATGCAATGCTGATGGCATTATCCAGGCTTAAGGCTCGAGTCCGATAGTTATCGGACTGGGCATTTGTTGTAACCATTAATAATGTGAATCCGATTATTAGAATAATGGTTGGATGGACAGAACTTGCTTTTTTCATTTTTCTTTCGGCTAATAAATAAATACACGGTAAAACAATTAAAGTCAGAAGTGTGGCGGTAATCAGTCCGCCGATAACAACGGTTGCCAATGGCTTTTGAACCTCCGCGCCACTTCCCTGTGAAAGAGCCATTGGTAAAAAACCGAGGGAGGCTACGGTGGCGGTCATAATTACCGGGCGCATACGAATTTCTGTTCCTTTGCGGATTCTCTCAACAATATCGGTCACTCCGTCTTTTTTTAATCTGTTAAACTCCGCTATTAAAACAATTCCGTTTAAAACCGCCACACCAAACAAAGCGATAAAACCTACGCCGGCGGAAATGCTAAAAGGCATGTCCCTGACCCAAAGCGCGAATATACCCCCTATAGCTGAAAGTGGAATGGCAGTATAGATCAAAAGACTTTGTTTCAGGGAGGAAAAAGTGAAATAAAGCAAAAGTAAAATCAGCAGCAAAGCGGCAGGTACCGCTATACTTAATCTTTCTCTCGCTTCCTGCAGGTTCTTGAAAGCCCCTCCATAAGTGGGATAATAACCTGGAGCAAACCGCACTTGTTTTTCTATTTTAGATTCCAGCTCCTTTACAATACTTTCCACATCTCTTCCCCGCACATTAAAACCTACAATGATCCTGCGTTTGGCATCGTCTCTCTGGATCTGGTTTGGCCCGACAATAAAACTCACATCGGCCACTTGCCGCAAAGGCACCTGGACACCGGTTGGCGTTGAAACATAAAGGTCTGCTACGTCTTCAATGTTCTTCCTGTTTTCGTTGTTCAGACGCACCACCAGGTCAAAACGTTTTTCACCTTCATACACCGTTCCGGCGCTTTGTCCCGCAAATGCCGCGTTAATGGTTTGGTTTATTTCTTCAATGCTCATCCCGAATTTAGCGATCTGCTCTCTTCTATATTTGATCACGATCTGTGGAAGACCGGTCGCTTTCTCAACGTATATATCCCGTGTTCCTTCAATGGAGGGAATGATCTTTGAGATTTTATTCGCGTAAGAGCTAAGGAGGTCGAGGTCTTCGCCGTATACTTTAACAACAACATCCTGCCGCGCACCCGTCATCAATTCATTAAAACGCATTTGTATTGGTTGCTGGAAACCGAATGTAACCCCAGGTATATCCTCAAGGGCTTCTGACATTTTCTCCGCCAATTCATCTTTATCGGAAGATTTTTTCCACTCCGCTTTATCTTTTAAAATCACCATGAGATCGCAGGCCTCTATTGGCATAGGATCGGTAGGGATCTCAGCCGATCCGATCTTGGCTACAACTTCTTTCACTTCGTCTGGAAACCGCTCCAGGATAATTTTTGAGCTTTTTTGTGCTGCCTCAATTGTTTCGGAAAGACTGCTTCCCGTAAGCACTCTTGTTTCAACCGCAAAATCTCCCTCATCAAGAGATGGTAAAAACTCGGCGCCTAAACGATTAAATAAAAGTAAACTGAAAAGGAATAAAACCACTGCAGTCGAAATCACAAGTATTGGTTTTTTTAGAATGCGGTTGATCACCGGGTCATAATAACGATGGAAAAACTCAAGCAGCCTATCTGAAATAGTTCTCTTATGGTTCATATTTTTACTCAGGCCCCAGGCACTCATCATAGGAACATAAGTAAGAGAAAGAATAAAAGCGCCAAGGATGGCAAATGAAACAGTCTGCGCCATCGGTTTGAACATTTTGCCTTCTACACCTGCGAGGGCCAGGATTGGAAGATAAACGATCAGGATAATGATTTCTCCGAAAGCCGCAGAACTTCTTATTTTACTGGCAGATTCATAAACCTCTTCATCCATTTCGTTTTGTGTCAGGCGCCTGTCGATCCGCTTTAAACCCAGGTGGTGCATGGTGGCTTCCACTATAATAACAGCACCGTCTACGATCAGGCCAAAATCAATGGCTCCCAGACTCATTAGGTTTCCCGATACGCCAAACACATTCATCAGTGAAATTGCAAATAGCATTGCCAGCGGAATTACGGAATCTACGATCAAACCGGCGCGTAGATTTCCTAAGAACAGGACCAGGATAAAAATAACGATCAGGGCGCCCTCTGCAAGATTGCGGGTTACTGTGCTGATAGCATTGTTTACCAGTTTTGTCCTGTCGAGGAAGGGTTCGATACTTACTCCTTCAGGAAGTGTCTTTTGAATTTCTTCAATGCGGGCCTTTACATCCGCAATTACTTTTGACGCATTTGCGCCCTTCAGCATTAAAACTAACGCGCCCACTATTTCACCATCTGTATTCCTTGTCATTGCGCCGTAACGGATGGCATGGCCGAAACGGACTTCACCGATATCTCTTATTAAGACTGGTGTGCCATTCACGGTGTTTTTAACGACAATATTTTTAATGTCATCTGTATTTTCGATCAAACCCTCGCTGCGGATAAAATACGCGTTTGGTTTTTTATCAATATATGCGCCACCGGTATTTTGGTTGTTTTTTTCAAGCGCTTTAAATACTTCGGTGATCGATATATTAATGCCTTTTAATTTATTTGGATCAAGGGCAACTTCGTATTGTTTCAGATAACCTCCAAAACTGCTGATATCAGCCACGCCGGGCACGCCTAATAACTGACGTCTTATGATCCAATCCTGGATGGTACGAAGCTCCATCGCATCGTATTTGTTCTCATAGCCTTTTTTAGGATGGATCACGTATTGGTATATTTCACCGAGACCCGTTGTTACAGGCCCCAGCTCCGGTACACCCACTCCCGCCGGGATCTGGTTTTTGGCTTCCGTTAACTTTTCGGCAACTTGTTGCCTTGCCCAATAAACGTCAATGTTGTCTTTGAAAACAACGGTCACAACGCTTAAACCAAAGCGTGAAAAAGAGCGGATTTCTTCAACCCCCGGAATTTTACTTACCGATTGTTCCACAGGAAAGGTCACAAGCCGTTCAATATCCTGTGCGGCCTGCGAGGGGGCAGTGGTCAGTATTTGAACCTGGTTATTAGTGATGTCAGGCACGGCATCAATAGGCAGTTGTTTTACGGAGTAACTGCCCCAAACGATCAACGCAAATGTAAAAATGGCGATGATGAGCTTATTCTGAATAGAAAAGCGGATTATTTTATCCAACATTAGATTTTGTTTTAGATGAATACAAAACGTTCCAGCTGATTAAGGCGGGTCTGAAGAACTTAGATGGGTATTAAGCTGTTTTTGGCGGTTGCCAGATAATGGAAAGTGTAGCGGATGAAAAGTAATTCTCTGAATAAACAACTCCTCCCTTTAAAAGAACCGGTATATGGTTATTGAAAGTAATACCGACAGGAACATAAAATGCGGCGAACGTATGAGCAGGGCTGCAGTCGCCTGATTTAAAAGGGAGTTTTTCGTGATCATTTTTGTGATTATGAGCTGGCGAGTCTTCTTCGCCGTAATGCTTCTTCACAAAATCGAGAAAGGAAATAGCATGATCAGATTCTTTATGGTCTGTAAAGTGATGCAACAATGCCGGAAGTTTTAATAACTGATGTAATTCCGTATTAGCACACGGGAAAAAGAAAAGAAACGATATAGCTATTGTTTTTTTCATTAGCTCAAAAATACGATTTTTATAGTATTATCACACACCTTTCTCAGAAACCGACCTGGTGGTACCCGAAGTTATAACAAGTGGTATAATAAACTCTCCCGGATTCTACTTCATTTGTTTTCAATCCTGCTGTATTTCTCGCCCTTGACAAGTTTATTGATTGATTTCGCCAGCCGTTCAATTTTTGTTTCTTCTTTTTTTGACGAGTAGATCCAATCTATATAGTGTTTCTGTTCGCTTTCCGACAAACCCTTGAAAAATCTAAGGGCTTTAGGTTCTTCTTTCAGGCAGAGCATCATTTCTTCAGGTACTTCCAAAGGTTCATTGTCAGCATATAGAACTACCTGCACATAATCTCCTTCCTGCTTTTTTATTTTCTTTCTGATTTCAGCTTTAACAGGCAGAAAGAGCTTGCCATCGCCCATCGGCATGAGATTGTACTTTTTTATTTCAAAACCGTCAATGGAACCTTTAACCTTGACCCAGCCAAAATGCGCTTTTTTATCCTGCGGGATCTCCGGTATTCGCGCGAAGGTCCAGCCACCTTTTCCTGGGTATTTTTCCAGACGATACTTTTTATTTACCAAAGGCTTTTCCAAACCAATTTCTAAAACGTTAAGATAACGAATTTATTTTTTATTTAGATCGCCCAGTAGAACTCCAAGTCTGTCAAAAGTTGAGCCCCATCCATTGTAAAAGCCCATCTTTTCCTGCTGTTTGCAGTATTCTTCTGTGGCATGAATGACACTAAAAGTAAAATTTGTTTTATTTCCGTCCTCTTCAAATTCGACGTGGAGTTCAACCCCTTCTGTCATAGGTTTAAAATCAGCACTTGTTACGATCTTTTTGTAAGGCACAATTTCACTGTATGTGCCCTCTGAAACGAATGAATTGCCGTCAGGCATTGGCATCGAATACTTCCATTTACCACCAACTTTGAAATTGTGTTCAATTATGTTGATCTTCATTCCTTTTGGCGCCCACCATTGCATAATGTGTTCGGGCTCGATCCATGCATTCCAAACTAATTTTACCGGAGCATTAAAAACCTTTTTCAGGGTTAAGGTTCTATTTTTTGCGTCATTCATGTTGCTCATTTTTTATCTTTTTTGCGGGGATGTGATCTTCGATCCGTTTCACCTGGTTTTTTATTTTTTGATTGTAGTTTATTCACATGTTTCTCAAAGGCATCAATCCGGGTTATCCATTCTTTTTGATACTGCTCCAGCCATAAGAAAGCCGGAACCAGGTTCTTGGTCTGAACTTTACAGTAGCGTTCTCTCCCAATGGTTTCAATTTCGATAATGCCACACTCATTCAAAATTTTTATCTGCTGCGAAATCGCGGGTTGGGTCATTTCCAACTTAATGGCAATGCTGCTTAGGTTCATCGGTCCCTTAACAACAAGTTCAATTATTTTTCTTCTTGTTGGATCAGCTATTGCCTGGAAAACGTCTCGTCGTGCTACTTCAGCCATTACATATAAGCATTTACTTATACAAATGTATATATAAGTAATTACTTATGCAAATATTTTTTTCCGGACTTGAAAAAAAGATCCCCGGGGATCAGAAAGTGTTGGGATATTGTGTGGCGGCAATTTTCATAAGAAACACCATAGAAAAACAAAAGGAATATACCAGGTATCTAAATTACTTTTTCTTTACCACTTCTTTATTAAACTCCAGGGCTTTTTTTACCCAGAAGTCCAGGTCGGCCTCTTTGTCAAATCCAACAGGATAAATAAACAAAAATCCCTTCATTGGTTTTCCGGTGAAGTCCATCTCCCGACATCCCTTTTTCTTTAGGAGATCTTCATGGATAGCTTTTCCAATGCGCACCATAAGGCGGTCGTCGCCGGTCTTTTTATCTCTGTCAATTCCGACGCACATCTTATCGTTAACCATGAAAAGAAGACCTCCCATCATCTTTTTTTCGTTGATGGAGCCTGATGATTTAAGTCGCTGCCGTACTCTGTCGGCAAGAAATTCGCTATATGCCATGTTTAAATTTAGTTCTTTTCCACAAATTGTTTTAGGCCTGAGAAGAATTTTTTAATGCCCCCGTCAGTTTGTCTGCGGATCATTAGCCTATCTAATAATTTTCCCACTACGCCGAACTTAACAGTATATTCCATCACTTGTTTCACACGCGTTTCCGCGCCCATTTTCTCAAAGCTGTACGTGTGTTTCAGGCCTTTTATAGGGAAAGAGCAATCTGTGAGCTGAATGGTAATAGTTTCATTTGGTTTAAAAACCGTTATCTTTTCTTCGAACCAGTTCTTACCGTCCAGCATGTCTACTTTTCTTTTCGCGTCCATGCCCATTTTTTCCGGCGAAACTACGGTTGACTTTTTTACGGTAGGATCATACTTGTCTAATAGATCAAGATTGGCAAGAATGTTCCAAATTTTTTCAGGGCTGGCTTTGATGGTTATTTCGTTATGTAATGTTGTCATAGAGTTAGATTTTGAGATGGCTTCTAAACAAAAGAGCCGGTATAAAACCGGCTCCTGATTTCTTTATTTCATAGAGTGGAGGGCTACCCTGTTCCCCTCCGAATCAATAAAGTGGGCCATAAAGCCATTTTCTCCAATGGAAGTTTTAGGCATGACAATTTTACCACCTGCTTTCTCAACGCGCGATAAGGGAACGTTAAGATCGTTGCCGCCATTCAGGTAAACGACACTGCCTTTTTGCGAAGGTTCGTAACCTTCTCCCTGCACAATTGCGCCGCCAACACTATCCGCCATGCTGCCGGGTAAAAAACCCATTTTGCCACCATTGGGCGTATCCATTTTATGAATGTCGCCAGCTAGTACTTTGCTGTAAAAGTCGCAGGCCTTCTCGAAATTTTTTGCCGGAATTTCAAACCAGTTGATCACGTTTGCCATAATTTTAATTTTAAAGGTTAATATGTTTGATGTAGCAAATATATCCCCGGGTTTTCCCGCAACCTAATTTAAAATTGTAGAAAACGTAGGTTTCTAAACAGCGGATAATATGCCTTTATTTTTTAAATAATGGTGTAAATTTGCTGTATAGTAAACAAATAACGTAGTTTCTAATGGCTAAAAAAGGCAATCTCTTTTTACTGATAAAATCTCTTTCCAAATCCGAGAAGAGGTACTTTAAGTTATACATGGCCAATGGAAAAAGCGATGCAAACTATCTCCAGTTATTTGAAGCGATCGATAAGCAGGTGCAGTTTGATGAAGAGGCCGTTCGTAACAAGTTTAAGGGAAAGGCTTTTACAAGTCAGCTACATGTGGCCAAGATTTATTTATCCGAACTCATTCTCAAGTCCCTGAGGAATTATCACGCGAACGATTCAGTCAATGGGCAAATTTTAGATCTGATCCGTGATGCGGAAATCCTTTATGCGAAAGAACTATACAGTGCCTCACTTCTTAAAGTAGAGAAGGCTGAAAAGCTGGCGTTGCGGTTTGAGAAGATTGCTCTGCTGCTGGAGGTGTTGCAGTGGAAACGAAAATTACTGATCTCACAGTCTCATGCAGGTGGAGAAATGATAAACAGTATTTTAGAAAGAGAAAAAGAAACACTGGGCAAACTTCTGAATTTACAAGCCTACTGGCATAAAACGCACAACCTGTTTGAGGAAGTGCAGAGAAAAACCTTTGTAAAGGATCTTAATATAAAAATGGCTTCCAGCGTTCAGGCCATGGGCCTTCACCGGCATTTGCTTTATTCCTTCTACTTTATGAACGGTCAGCTTCAAAAAGCCGAAAATGAGATCACCCGCTTAATAGAATATCTTGAACGGGACCCTCTTCGGATAGAGGACGATCCGGGTTCCTATGTCACGGCCATCAGCAATAAAATAGGTCTGTTACTTGCACAAAAGCGTTGGTCTGAGATCGAGGTCCTGATAAAAGAAATGCGAAATGTTCCGGCAAAATATAAACTCACGAGTCAGAGTAAATTCACGGTACGGTTATGGCTACGCATTTTTAACCTGGAACTCGAAGTCTACAGGGACACACGGCAACTGGCAAAGGGTATAGTACTGATCCGGGAAGTAGAAGCTTTTTTGAATACCCATAAAAATAACATTCCGGATAACTATAGCATCATGCTTTATTATCAGATAGCCTGCATTTATTTTCTTAAGGAGAATTACTCTAAATCTCTTCAGTGGGTCAATGAAATTGTTAACACAAATTTTGGTGAAACGCGAACAGAACTTCAGTGTTATGCCCGTATCCTCAACCTGATGGTTCACTTTGAGCTGAACAATATTATTGTATTGCGGTATGCTGTGGACAGTTGCCGCCGGTTCTTTAAAAAGAAAAAGCGCATAAATCCATTTGAACAACAAATACTATTGCTCTTTTCCCGCTTAAGCCTTGTAACTTCAAAGGAATACAAAGAGATTTTCAAAAGATCCTTTAATGATATTTACGGCAAGAAAATGGACGGTAGTGAAAAAATTCAGGATTATATTGATCTGGAAAGCTGGATTAATAAAAGAGTAGCAGGGAAAATATAAAAAGCTGGTATACGTTAGTAATTCCCTGAGTAATAGTCATGAAGAGAAATCAGACGTTTTTTTAAAGGAATTTTTTAATGCTTGATACTTTATTAGGCAAGAATATTTCTTTTCTCCAAGCCCAATTATAATAAAATGGATGCTGTTCTAAATTGCGTTGACAATTGTCAACCCCTTTAAATAATCAATTTAATACCTTGCGTCACTTAATATATGACCTTTCGAGACCTTAATAAATTAAATTACATTGAAAAAACAATAATTTGGATTCACGACACCATCGACGCAAGGCAGTTTCTGATATTTTCGAGCATACTGGTGGGTTTAACTGCCGGCCTCGCTTCAGTGATATTAAAAATGTTCGTGCATTTAATAAAGGAATATGTTCTTGACGGTTATTTATTAAAAGTAGATTTTAAATTTGTTTATCTCTTTCTGCCATTCATTGGTATCGGACTTACCATATTAATCGTGAAATTTTTTTTTCAGGGTAAACTAAACAGAGGTACCGCCAGCATTCTTTTTTCAGTTGCTAAAAAAGGAAGCTTTTTAGCGCCTCGTCAGATGTATTCACATATCATTACTAGTGCACTCACGGTGGGATTTGGCGGCTCCGCAGGCCTTGAATCACCGATCGTAAGCACGGGGTCCGCTATTGGATCAAATTTCGCACAACGTTATAAACTTTCTTATAAAGACAGGACTTTATTGCTTGCCGCGGGGGCAGCAGGGGGAATTGCCGGCGCATTCAATGCGCCTATTGCGGGAGTGCTATTTGCTTTAGAAGTACTGCTCATCGATATTAATATTTCAGCTTTTATCCCACTTTTAATCGCATCCGCGTCAGGAACACTTATTTCCAAAATTCTTCTGAAAGAAAGTGTGCTTCTTTATTTCGATTTTCGTCAACCATTCGATTACCACAATCTGGGTTACTATATTATTATGGCGCTACTGGCCGGAATAGTTTCTATTTACCATGTGAATTTTTTCAATCGTGTCGAGGAACGTTTTGAGAAAATAAATTCATTATTCAAAAAATGGCTGCTTTCCTGTTGTTGTCTCGCATTGGTGCTGGCCTTTTTCCCTTCACTTTATGGAGAAGGATATGACAGTATTAAAAATCTTGCCAACATGCAGTCCTACTTGTTATTTAAAGATAGTGTTTTATACGGGCTTACAGATAACAGGCTTGTGCTTATTTTGCTCGTTTTGGCCAGCTTTCTGCTCAAAGCCGTTGCTGTCGGAATTACCTTGGGAGGCGGGGGCAACGGCGGTAATTTTGCTCCTTCTCTTTTTGTTGGCGCTGGTCTCGGTTTCGTATTTGCGTCTACGCTTCAATTATTAGGCTTTCAGGATATTCCTGTTGTAAATTTTACACTGGTCACAATGGCCGGAATCTTAAGCGGTGTTTTTCATGCGCCCTTGACAGCTATTTTCCTGATCGCGGAAATTACAGGCGGTTATGAGCTCATCATACCCTTAATGTTAGTTTCTTCTACCAGTTTCGCCTTTGTAAAGTATTTTCATCCGGAATCAATAGAAATCCGCAAACTTAAAAAAAGAGGGGCTATCATTTCTGACGATAAGGATACTACTATTCTGGCTAAAATAGAGGTAACATCCCTTCTTGACAAAAGCTTCTCTGAGATTAGACCAGATGACTCGCTCAGGCAAATAGTAGAAAGCGTTAAACATTCAAAGCGCAATACATATCCTGTGATTGATAAAAAAGGATGCCTGTTCGGAATAATTTTCCTCGATGATATTCGTGAAGAAATGTTTGATCTGAAACTTTACGATAAAGTTCACGCGAGAGAGTTAGTGTATAAAAGGGTTACAAAGATTTTTATAGACGACGATATTTTTACGATAATGAAAAAATTTGACGAGTCTGGCCAATGGAATTTGCCGGTAGTAGAAAGTGACAACAGCTATCTTGGTTTTATAGCTAAATCCAGTATATTGACAAAATACAGAGAGGAATTAATTTTAAGCAGGTAATTTGTGGAAACAAGTGGGAATATTCGATATGCTATCTTCGTTAGTGGAATAGTTTTAATACAAAATAATTTAGAATAATGACAATTAGGCTTCGTTTATTGCTCGGTTTTTCTACCCTTATAGTCATTTTTATAGTCGTGTTTTTTATAAATAAACGTTTATCCGACCAGGTTATGCGTAATTCTGATTACCTCAATAATTCTGAAATGGTAATGAGGAATTCTAATAAACTTCATAAGGAAATGATTGAGATGCAAAGCGGCTTCAGAGGATTTCTTTTAACCGGCCAGGATGCATTTTTGTCCTCTTATTATGACGGGCTGAAATCTGTTCCTGTATTATTTAAAGAACAACGCTCTATATTGTCGACAAGTCGCCAAAAGGAAAAGCTTGATTCAATTTCCCTTCTGCATAAGGATTGGGTAGAATATGCGGATTCTCTCATCACGACGAAAAAGGACACAATGCGGGAGGCAGGAATTCGCTATAAGCGTCTTTTTGATAAGAAACTGAAAATGGAAGTGGGGAAAAAACTGAACGACAAGATCGGTGCCTTGTTTCTTTCTTTTAATGAATATGAATATGATCTGCGCCAGAAAAGAAGGAAAGCGCTAAAAGCCTCTATTAGTAGCACAAGAAACATTTCGCTTAGTCTGACTATTTTTTCCCTGTTAATCGCGGCAGTTACAGGATTTTACGTTATCCGAACAATTACTTCCCGCATTTCCAAAATGGTAAACTTATCGGAAAGAATATCAAGGGGCGAATTTATAGTTCTTGGAGATGATAAATCTGATGAGTTGTCAAGGCTGGTTAAATCACTCAATCAAATGTCGAAAACGCTGGAAGCGAATTTCAAAGAGCTTAAAAAAACAAACAACGAGTTAGACGAATTTGCCTATGTTGTTTCGCATGATTTAAAAGCTCCGCTTCGCGGAATTGCTAACATTATTTCATGGATTGAGGAAGATCACGAAGGTGACCTTACTGCTGACATAGAGCAAAAACTTGAATTGATTAAAGGCAGGACCGTGAGATTGGAAAATATGATCAATGGTTTGCTGGAGTACGCGCGTGTCGGAAAAGTGACAATCGGTCCGGAGCAGGTTAACTTGCATATGCTTTTAGAAGACTTAAAGGAAGTCCTGGTGCCGAGGTCGGTCACTTGGGTAGTGCATTGCCCTATCGCATTCATATATGCGGAAAAATTACACCTGGAACAGGTTTTTTCTAACCTGGTAGGCAACGCAGTAAAACATAATAAATCCCTTACCCCAATAATTAGTATTAGCTGTCAGGAATTGGCGGATCACTATAAATTTACGATAAGTGATAATGGTCCCGGCATCGAGCCTGAATATCATGAAAAGATTTTTATGATTTTTCAAACCTTGCAAGAGCGCGACGCTTTTGAAAGCACAGGCGTTGGCCTGGCAATTGTGAAGAAGATCATGGATGATAATAAAAGTACCATCCATGTGAGATCAGAGCTGGGAAAGGGAACTACTTTTACTTTTACCTGGCCGAAAATTAAAGAAGTTTAAAATGAAAAAGACAATTTTACTTGTGGAAGATGATTATTTGGACGTAGAGAACATTAAACGCACTTTCAAAAAGTTAAACCTGGATAATGATTTGCACGTAGCTCATAACGGAGTGGATGCGCTCGCACTTCTTACACAAGAAAATAAAAAGATCGTTCCGGATATAATTATCCTGGACATAAATATGCCTAAGATGAATGGTCTCGAATTTTTAGGTATTATTAAGAGTTACTATAGCTTGAAAAATTTAAGAACCTACATGCTAACCACTTCATCAGAACAATATGATAAAATAGCAGCTGAAAACCTGGGAGTTTCCGGGTATATTATTAAACCGCTAAGTGTAAAAGATCGTTTTTTTCAGGATAATTTTGAGATCAATGGAGCTGATTAATCCACCCTCTATTTTAAAATTTCAAACATAGGCTGTCCTTCTTTTTTTTCTTTTTTGGGTTTCCCCCCTTTTTCACGGCCCGAAAGTGTATAGTGCCTTTTTAGTTTATCGTTTCTGGTAATCTTAATTGTTCCATCAAGATCCCATTCGCATGTAACAAAATTCACAAACACAGTCTGGTTCCTCTCGTCGGTTGCTGTGGCTTCCACTTCCAGCCAGCGTACTTCGGTATCGGTTGAATCGGTGAAAATAGAATCTTTATTAACGTGGTACCGGATCCATTTATAACCAAATTTTTTCTGGAGGAAACCGGTTCGCAACTTTCCATTTTTAAATTCGAGTTTATCCATTATCACCTTTTTCGACACCACGCCGTTTTTTGTTTCAGAAAGGCTGATCGTAAAGCTACGTCTGTGAAGCGGATCTTCTTCATCTTTAAACGAGAATACTACTAATGCCAGTATAAAAAGAAAGGTACCGGTCAAAAAATAAAAAAGCTGTCGGGTCCAGGGTGACGGGCTCATGGTTGTTTAGTTAGCAGAGGGTGCATAGAACTGGTTGAATTCATTGATAGTCTGAACCACCTTGTTACGATCAAATGTATATTTGTCAAGGTCTGACCACAGCATAGGCTGATCTTGCAAATAAGGCCTAAGCGATTTCTTGTAGAATTTGTGCGACAGCTTCCTCGGTTCTTTTAACGCGGCGTTAACCCCATCGGCATACATGTCTCTGATAAAATATTCGGATTCCACGCCAGGCAATCCGTTTACCTTACCGTTAAACTGGTACTCATAAAAACGAAGTCTGCCAAAAGCGAGTCGTTCGGCAAAGAGTTTCTGTCCTTCATTATTCAGGCTCACGAAATGACGCCCTTC
>Ga0208492_1000280_pt1 | contig 47411 bp, 37 predicted proteins | sample Subbioar_CSW14AB_FD_184820 | JGI IMG/M metagenome (GOLD analysis project Ga0208492, IMG submission 184820) | Serpentinite rock and fluid subsurface biosphere microbial communities from McLaughlin Reserve, California, USA - CR12Mar_CSW14AB (SPAdes) | ecosystem: Environmental > Terrestrial > Deep... | reverse complement strand
ATTTAGAGCATCATAGAAATCCAAACGAAAATAATAACAGTAATTTTATTATAGAAAGCTAATACCACTTGCGGACTTTCAGTCCGCCAAACCAAACCTATGGACTTCCAGTCCATAGTGGTTTAGTTGTTTTTGTAATTCTGCTATTTGGATTTTGAGTTCACCATTTTCTTTTGCCTGGTTTTCAATTTGTAGTTGTTGTTCCTGCATGCCTTTTATTAAAACCGGTACAAGTCCAACATAGCTGACAGCTTTATGCTGTGGCGCATATAGTTCCGCTTCACCTTTTGCATTTTTGCTGGAAATTTCAGCCACTTCAACGACAACGGTCGGAAATACTTTTTCAACATCCTGCGCTATAAGTCCTATTTGTTCTCCTTGAGGAAAATTCATGTTTTTATATTCTTCAGTTCTGTATATATAGGTGCTTGGTTTTAGTAGTTTAATTTTATCAATAACAGTTGTGAGTGGCTTAATATTGTTCTTAAGTTTTTGGTCGGATGGTCCAACTATAGCTCCGGCAAAATAACCACGTGCGTTTGACCAAACACCCCAATCATTTGCGGGAGTCCCGGAGGCACTTGTTGAGATAAACACTCCAATATTTTTAGTAGCACTTGTACCTGAAGAAATAAATTTTCCGCCAACGTTAGTGCTGCCGCTTCCCCCGGATGCGTCTGCAAGTATTCCGGTATTTTCGCCGGATCCGTCAGCTGTAAATTGTCCAGCGAAACTATAATAATCCCCGTTAGAGGCCGTTGCTCTTATTCCTACGTTTCCTGAACCTGTGACTGTTGTGGACGATTCGAAATCACCTGCTATTCCAGTAAGGCCCTGCTCTAACACGGTTAGTTTTCCGTATAAATTACGGGTACCAATTCCAATATTCCCATCGTTCTTAATAAAGAGCCTTGTGGCAGCCGCTGTAAGATCGTAGAACTCTAAACTTCCTGGATTAGGATTGTTTGTGCCACTCGAATAGATCCCATAATTGTGTCCACCAAGAGATGTACCGTGTTCAAACATGAGCACCGACGCATTTGCATTAGTCTGTTTGATGCGAATGCCATCCAGGTTAATACCGGTGGACAGATCTAACAAATAGGAAGGTGCATTTGTTCCGATCCCAACATTTCCACTGGAGGGCCATGGATTTGAGTTTTGCGCATTCGCAATTCCTGCGAAAGCCAATAGGCTTCCAAAAATTAGTGATTTTTTCATATTTTAGGTTTTCATATTTCGCCTACTCTGTTAAAGGTTTTGGGCAGTCCCTTAAAGAAGATCTCAGTTTAAAGTCCATTCTGTTTTATATAATTACCAGTAACAACATGTAGTGCTTAATCGGAGATTGGTTTCTTTTCAAAACAAAGCTATGTTGGTATACAATTTTTTTTGCGCCATTAAAGCACTTTTTAGCACAGTAGAGTTTAACGGCAACCTCTCTTACAAAAAAATAAATGATGAAGCTACCGTTCCGGAAGTATTATACACTGGATGTTTTTAGAAGAACCAGGTAATATCCACCCTCATTCCACCCTCGTCCTCGTTTGAGCGCAAGCAGAAATGAGGGTGACAGGAAAGCGCTTTTGCAAAGCGCATAAAAAAATGCCATAAACAAAAAAAGCAACGCAGTAAAACCTACGATGCTTTTTAATATTACAATCAAACAGTCAAACACGGTTGCTTAGAAGAACAACCGTGTTTTGTCAGCTGACTTTTTTTGGGTAGAAAAATCTATTCTTTGACCATTTTTTTGCTGTCGATCGTTTTACCGTCTACTATCAAAGAGTATGTATAGATGCCGTGGCTGAGGTCGTTCGCAAATACACTCAGGCTGCCGGCACCTTTTTCTGTAATGTTTACAGTTTTAATTACCGTGCCGTCATTGGTTGTAAAGATGATCTGCGCTTTTGTAAAATCAGCCGGCAGGTTATACGAGATCACGGTGCTTTCAGCAAACGGGTTCGGAACATTCTGGTTCAATACAATTGCATTTTTATCGCTTAAGGTTACCGATAAGGAATTGACACCGACTTTAGCCGGACTACCGGCAAGAGTCTGCACCAGTGTTGTTAATTCATCGATCTGCTGTTGTTGTTTCCCGGCCTGGATTTGTTGTTCTTTAATTGCCTGCAACAACACCGGGATCATCCCCTGATAATCTACAGCATAGAACCCTTTTGCATCTGTTGCAACGAGTTCAGGGAATACTTCTTTTATTTCCTGTGCAATTAAACCGATATGGGATTTTGCATCGAATCCTTTGTATTTAAATTCGTCTGCTTTGAATGTATAGGAGTATCCGTTCAATTTTTTAATCTTTTCACCTACATTTTCAAGTGCTTTGATGTCTTTTTTAAAACGTTGATCTGAAGTCAGGAGAACCTGGTTTTGATACGCTTTACCAACAACGTTCACGTCGCCATCAAACCAGCCGGCCCAATCTGGGCCCTGGAAAGATCCATCGGGGGTGCTGTTATTCAGCTCCCCTGCACCGTATACTCCAATATTAGCGCCGCCGGGATAAGCTGCGATATACGAATATGCCGGAGCATTCCCGGTAGAAGGTAAGGCAACAGCGCTTACACCAAGATTGTAGCGCACGGCTGCTTGAGGTTGAGCGTCTCCGGCAAAAAATTTGCCTCCTGTGTTATCTCCAACTCCTATAGCATCACCCCAAACGCCTACACTTTTGCCGGTTAGTACGTCGCTCATGCTGTTTTTTGCAACGCCCATCACACCTACACCGGTTCCAAGGTTTCTGTATGTGTTATCTCCAAAAATAGAAACACTTTCAGGGCCGGAACCGATATTTTGATTGGTTTGTATTGATGTGAACGAATTTAGCTTGCCAATTCCTTCCGTTCCGCAATTGTAACCCACGTTTACCTTGTCGTCCGCGTTTCCCGAAAAGTTAAAATCAAAGTTGTTCAGGGGTATTTCATAATTTCCTGTTAATGCATTTTGAGAATCTGCGCAGTAATTTCCAAGGCAACATGGTTCTGCTGGAAGTGGCGGAGGGGGAGTGCAGCCGACAGCACCATTATACAGATCATAGATCTCACAAAGGGTAAGTGTTCTGTTCCAAATACCCACCTCATCAAGACATCCCAAAAACCACGAATAGTTAGAACTGTAATTCGTTTTTCCGAATTGAACATTATAACCTCCACCGTTAACAGTAATTAAGGGTGTAGTCAAACCAGAACCACCTGGTCCGAGGGGAATTAAAACGGCGTCCTGGTATATTTGCACATCAGCAACGGTGTTATTTGGTGAGGTACCTGAAAATTGAAATACATAGTGATGCCAGTTATTATCTGAAGACCCACTATTGGCATGTGCAGCCGTGCATATGGCGCCTCCGGCAGCAGTACAATTTGCCGGATAGTCGAGGCTACATCCATAACGTTCACCTGCGTTGTTACCTCCCCAGGTTACAGGGTACATGCCAATTGTGCCACCATTACCCGGTGTTTTTGCCCAAAAGGAAACGGCTCGAGGGTTTGAGCCCAGTATACCTGCGTAAGAGGTTACAATGTAATCAGAAGTGCCGTTGAAACAATAAGCCGTGTTGGGGTTACCGTAGCGATCGGTTCCTATGGTTGCGCCATTAACCGTTCCATTATAAGAATTTCCCGCTATATCGTTTGCGTTGCCTGTAAATGGCCAAAAGCCCTGTAAGCCCGAAGTGGGCACATAGCCAGGTATTTGCGCGAATAGACCGATTCTACTTAAAACAAACATTGTTAGAATTAAAATTTTCGTTTTCATGGGTTTTGTTTTCATTGGATTAATTTTAAATTGTGCCTACTCTGTTAAAAGGTTTTGGGCGAGCCCCTTAAAAAAGAAGTTCTTATTGCATCTCTGTTTTATATAAATTACTGGTAACAGAATTTTATTTTTATGAATTACTTTTTTCAAAACAAAGCTATGATGACATCTAAAAAAAAGCAGGCCGTTAAACCATTTTTTAGCACAATAGACTTCAACGCTTACTTCTCTTACAGAAAAATAAATGATTAAGAGACCGTTCCGGAATTATTTTGCACAGGATGTCTTGGAAAAGAAGTTCTCTGAAATTTAAAGTACCTTTAGGTTTTTAATGATCTCAGATTTTCTTCTTCGCGAAACTTCGAATGATTGTCCTGTTTTTAGTTCAATAATGCAGGGGTCACCCTTGGAATAGCTTTTTATGAATCGGGTGTTTATGATCACACTTTTATTGATCCGGATAAAATTACCTGTTACCTGCAAAACAGATTCGTATTTCACAAGGTCCTTGCTTGAATAATGGCGCGTATTGTCATACAGCGTTAGGGTTGTGCTGTCTTCTTTCGCCTCAATGAATGAGATATCGGAAACCTCTATAAAAATAACTTTTCCATGATGATGTACTGAGAAACGTGTGACAAGTTCATTCTTATCTGAAAGGGATCTTACAAAATGCAGAATGCTTTCGCCTGAAGTATTGGAATTTATTTTCCGGGTTGCTTTTTCAATTGCTTTAATGAGTTTCTGCGCACCGATAGGCTTTAAAATATAGTCTAGGGCATTAAACTCAAAAGCACTGACGGCATAATTATCATATGCTGTTACAAAGATTACTTCAAAATCAATGATCGGAAACATTTTTAAAAGATCGAAGCCGCTTTTCCTGGGCATCATGATATCGAGAAATATAAGCTTTGGTTTTAAACTGTTTATTTTAAGAAAGGCATCTTCCACATTCTGTGCTTCATCTATTACAGCTATGCCGGAGCAATGTTTTGCCAACAATGTTTTTAAAACATTGCGATTATTATGCTCATCGTCAATAATTAAAGCTGTGATCATTCGTCGAGGCTGAAAGGTGATAATTGAATAATAACAAGTGTTCCGGCAGATTCTTTCGTTTCTGTATACAGGTCAATAATTTCGAGTTTGTAATCAGAGCTGTTTCTGAGCCTGTTAATGCTATCTATTTTATCAGCGGCCAATTTTGTCCCTCTCGATTTTTTAGTAGGAAAAGCACTTGCTTCGGTTCTTCCAACACCGTTATCTTCAAGAGCAATGTAAATTCTATTAGTGTGTTTGTAGATCTTGATCTCCAGGCGGGGCGACCTGTGTTGCAAGGGAAGTAACCCATGCCAGATGGCATTTTCTATGAATGGTTGTGTAATAAGGGAGGGAAGTAAAATTTCATCCAGATGAATACTCTCGTCTATTTCGAGTTTAAATTCAAATTCGTTTTTAAAACGCAATTGTTCCAATTCTATGTTTAATTTAATGATTGTGAGTTCTTCTTTCAGGGTTAAGTAGGTTTTATCAGAATAGTCAAGCACCTGGCGTAAAAACAAACTAAATTTCGCCAGGTATTCACCGGCCTTGTCAACCTGTCCTGTAAAAATTAAGTTTTGAATGGCTGCCAGGCAGTTTGAAATAAAATGCGGGTTCATTTGTGTTTTGATCACTTTTATTTCCAACTCCTTAACCCGGTTATTCAGCTCATAAAATTCTTTTTGTTTTTTTAGGCTCGTTTTATTTCTTACGAGGAGCAGAATAATAATCGCAACCAGGATAATAATAACAATAATGTATTTAAAGGCTGCAAAAAGTATGTTGGTAATGCGGTTCGGATTTGGCTCATGATAAAGAGCCTGGATTTCATTTTCACTAAGTACCCTGTGATAGAACCGCAAGTCGTCGAAGATCGCATGCGCGTACCGTTCGTTTTTTGGGCCAGTGGAACGACCAAGTATAACAGAGTCGCCTTCGAAAAATTTGGATTCAAATCCCTTAAGCAATTTTCCTTCCAGTCTTCCGTTCAAATAAAAAGAAAAAAAATCATTATCAGAGGTAATAACCATATGATACCAGGTGTTAAAAGAAACAGTATCTTTTGATGAAATACTTACGCTCTTGAGAGAATCTTTTGATGCCTGCGCGCCAAGACGTCTTGAAATATAATTGTAGGCCAGACAATACCCCATGATAAAGTCTTCGCCCTGACCGTTTTTTATAATTAAGAAAGGGTTACCCGGGTAGCCTTTTCCTGACAGGACATCGGTTTGCAGGTTAACCCACAAGGATATAGTCCCTTTTTTGGGCTTTAAAAGATTGGAAGTTCCAAGGTTAATATAACTTGTGGGATGGCCGTGAATGTAAACAGCTGATTCCCTGTTGCCAAAACGGTCTTGCGTTAGGGTAACACCCACAGATTTAATAACCACTTTATTGTTAACTTCCTTAAGCTGTTGTTCATTAAAATCGAAGGATAAAGAAAGCAAACTATCGGTTTGGGCAAAATAAGCCTGGCCGGTTAAGCAGTATAAAAAAATACAGAATGTTCTTTTAAACATAAGGCATAATTCAGACCAATGATCAATCATAAAGATTTCAAATTTAAACAAGCCACCGGTAAAACAATCATTTGTGTTGTGTATTCACAGAATCTTTGATTCGTTTAGTAGTAAACATAAAAAACAGCTTAGTGAGAAACGTGCCGTTTAAGAAGTATTTTGCACAGGCAAGTAGCTGTGTCCCCGGTAATATCTTATAGTTATCTGTAAATCATTGGTTTACGTAACAAGATTTTTTGTTATTTTTGGTACTCTTTTTATTATGACAAAAATTAAATTTGGTACTGATGGTTGGAGGGCAATTATAGCCCAGGATTTTACGGTTGATAACGTAGCGCGTGTAACAGAGGCTACTGCAAGGTGGATGTTAAAGCAGCAAAAAGCGCCGAGTGTGGTTCTTGGTCACGATTGCCGTTTTGCTGGTGAGTTGTTTGCGGAAACCAGCGCGAAGGTTTTTATCGCGGCCGGCATTAAAGTTTTTCTGGCAAAAGATTTTATCAGCACTCCCATGATCTCCCTGGGAACCGTAAAGTTAAAAACTAGCCTCGGTATCATTATTACTGCCAGTCATAACCCGCCTTCCTATAACGGGTATAAAATTAAAGGTTCTTACGGTGGTCCTCTCGGACCTGAACAGGTACAGGAGATTGAGGACATTATTCCCGCGCAGGCCAGCTACGACTGGAAAGCAATAGACCTTAAGGTTGCTCAGAAAAACGGGATATTGGAGATCGCTCACCTTGAAGACATGTACATTAAACATGTGGAGGAGAATTTTGACCTGGCAGCTATTAAAAATTCGAAATTGAATCTTGCATACGATGCGATGTATGGCGCGGGGCAACGGGTGATCCAACGTTTGTTCCCCGAGATCCACAAACTGCACTGTGACAATAACCCGGGGTTTCACGGACAGGCACCCGAGCCGATCCATAAAAACTTAACGGAGTTCAGTGACTATATCAGATCAAAAGGAAATATTTCCTGCGGCCTTGCTACGGATGGAGATGCAGACCGTATCGGTTTATACAATACCAAAGGAGAGTTTGTAGACTCGCACCATATTATTTTGTTACTGATCCATTACCTTGTAAAGTATAAAAACTATGGGGGAAAAGTTGTAGTGGCGTTCAGTACTACGGTTAAGATTAAGAACATGTGTGAGCATTACGGCTTGCCGCTTAATGTGGTGAAGATCGGCTTTAAATACATTTGCAGCATTATGGTGAACGAAGATGTGCTGGTAGGTGGTGAAGAAAGTGGAGGCATTGCCATTAAGGGACACATCCCGGAACGTGATGGGATCTGGATGGGACTGACCATCTGGGAATTTATGGCGAAAACAGGCAAAAGCCTTGATGAGCTGATCGAGGAAGTATACGCCATCACCGGAACGTTCTGTTTTGACCGGAATGACCTTCATATTAACGACGAGATCAAAAACAGAGTATTACTGAACTGCAAAAACGGAGCTTACAAGGAGTTTGGAAAACATAAAGTGAGCCGCGTGGATGATCTTGATGGTTACAAATTCTTTTTCGATGAGAATACCTGGATGATGATCCGCGCCAGCGGTACGGAGCCGGTATTACGAGTGTACGCAGAAGCTGCTACCAGGGATATTGCAGAAGATATCCTGGCCAGTACCAAAAAGGTGCTTTTGGGGTAATAAGGGGGCATAACCCTGATAAGATTACTGCAAATTTTTCTACAACTCCGCGGAGTTATATCATTTTTCTTTTATCAGAATATCATCCAGCTGGTAACTGGTAGCGCCCGCAGTTGTACTCTTGTACTTAAAACCAATTACTGTTGTTGCCGATTTATATGAAACAAGAGAAACGTATCCGGAAGGAGTCCATAAATAATCGCTGGAATTTGGCGATAAGGCATAACCGGCTGCAAGACTTGTCCAGCTTGCCAATGCCGGGTTACCGGAAGTATAGTTGGCCGACACTAAAACTTCTAACGGTGTGCCGGAGTATTTGGCCGCTGTTTTAAAACTTAATACCGGGTCGCTTGCGGCTGAAAGGTTAACAGGTGGCGAAATAAGCCAGGTTTCTGAATTTGTATTCCCACTCACATAGCCGCTGATCTTTGCAAAGAGAGTGGGAGTAAGACTGGAGCTACCGATCGACCAGTTTACGGAGCTGTTACTAACGGTATAACTTGTCCAGCCGCCGCTGTTCATGGTATTATCATTAAAATCCTTATACAGGAATGTACCCGGTGTTTGTGTATTACCCGGAGTTGAGCAAAGTGGCCCCTTCATATTTACATCCGTGTATTCCCTGATCGTTAACTGCATTGTTGAATTATACTGAGTGAGGATCCCGACAATACTTCCGTTACCTCCGGGTAATAATTTTCCTGCAAAATTGGAGCGCCCGCTTGTTCTAACGGCAAGTGATTTGCCGGATTCACAGGCAGTGATGGTCTGGTTGACGCTTGTTTTCCCAATTGCATCGGCAAAGGTGGGAATAAGTGTATTTGTTTTGAATTCGACACCGTTAAGCTGGATCAGTTGAGATTGCAGGCTTTCCGAATGGGTAGGACTGGTACTATAAAGCATAATATCTTCAAATGAAACGGGTCGGGCAACCACCGCGTTTCCGGAAGATAATTTTACAACGCTTTTTGCAACATCGATTGAATCCAGGTAAATCATACTGTTGGCGGAAACCAGGTAGGTATTGTTGAGGTTGATTCGGATCCTGTCTCCTGATCTCAGGCCGCCGGATTCTTTTAGATTTAGTTGTATGGCTCCGCCGGCATCATCTTTTACAAAAACCTGGAGGTAAAAATTGCCGCTGAGCTCATCGCTCAGCACATTGCAGTATAGGTTTGTATCACCCCCTTTAAATTTATAAGAGGAAACAGCTGTGGCAGTCAATCGTTCCTTAAGTTTTTTAATTGTAATCTTAGCACCGTCGTTCGGCTCACTTAATGGAGGAAGGTCGTATTCTTTTTTACAGGAATAAACTATCCAGATAAATAAAATGGCCTTAAGAGAATTTGTAATGAAATTTTCCATGAATTAAAAATTAAAAGTTATAATGAGCATGTAGGTCCTGCCGGTCATGTACACGTATTTGTTTGGAAATTTTGACAGTTGCTGTGGATCCCATCGCAATTGTTCGTATCCATTACTGATGATATTCTGGTTGTTGAGCAAATTGTTAACACTGACATTCACGCTCCAGTAATATTTTTTGAGGAACCTGAGGGATTTAACGGCACTGGCGTTTACCGTGAAATAGGCCGGGAGTTTTTCCTGCGCGGTTATTTCTTCAGCCAGGTCTTTTTCATTGCTTTGAAACTTCGCTGTTGCTTCTGCGGTTCTTCTGTCAGGGTTCGGTTCAATGTAGATCTTATCAAAATAATTCAGGCAAAGCCCGGCGGACCAGTTTTTTTTACCCAGATACCTGTACCCCGCCGCGCCAACTAATTGAGGTGTGTTCCCCGGCCTGTAGTGCTTCAGGTATACTCTCCTGTTAGTATACAACGATGCATTGTTGTTATTTTGCCAGGCCTGAAGTTTTGGCTGGTTTGTATAATAAGATTGTGCAAAACCTGCAACACCCTGAAAAACATGTGAGCTATGGATGGTTTTCTCAATTCCAAATTCAAACCCCCTGTGTTTTACATTTACGTTTGTCAGAATAAGATTAACAAGTGTATTGTAGCTTTCGTGATAGTAGGTTCTTAACCGTGTCTGGTTGTTTATTTGAGTGGAGTAAAACGTCAGGCGGAGCTTTAGATCCGGGTATTTTGCAAGGTAGCTGATGTCGCTGCAGACGAGCTCTTCATTTTTGAGATCATCCACCATATCATTCCTTACCCTTGGAGCAATAAAAATGTTTACCGCTTCAGGAGCCCGTGATAAAATGTTCAGATTACCGGTGATAAAATTTCTGCCATTCAGTTTTAAAGTACCACCTGCCTTAAAACCATAGTTCAAAAAATTAAGTTTATCGCTATCGCCCTTGCTGTTGTTCGGGAACTTTCCGTTCGCGATTTTACCAGTCCTCCAGATCCTGCTGTCTGATATGCTCAGACCAACATAAAAATCGGTCTTTTTTAAAGTATATTCGGCCAATGCCCACATTTCCATCCGGTTAATATTTATTACATAATCATAACCGAAGCGATCGCCTTTATAAATTTTCCTGTCTGGCCGGCTGATATCGTTTTGCTGGACGGCAGGATCCACTCCAAGGTCTTGAGCAAATTGATCCACATCGATCCAGAACGTAGCGCCCAGCAAATCTTCCAGTTCAGTATATTTCCTGTTTTTGAATATAAACCCGTTAACCCCGATGCTAAGAAACACATTGTCTTTTCTTTCATTGTAAACGATATTAAATCCAGGGTTGACCCGCTCCTGTACATGGTTCTCAAGAATGTACCTTGCCCGTGTTTCCGCAGTGTTATTCTGCAATGGATCTGAATACAAATTAGCCCGGTTCGCGGCAATGATCTGATCCCAGTTTACCTGTCTTGTATTTACATCATGTTGCCAGTTGTACATTGCAGCGTCTCCGCCGTAAACATCTCCTTTTTCATAAAAATACCCGGGTAAATATTTATAATAGTCAGGTTTTATTTGAGGCGCATTGTTTGCTGTTATATCAGTTATGCCGGTTTTTCCGGTAATGTAATAAACAGAGGAGCTGAGCCGTTTTTTTTGATCAGGATCGTAGACGTGGGAAAGTAAGAACGTAGGACAGTTTGCTCTGCTCACAGTTGAATTTCTGACCTTGCCGTTTTGATAACCCCATGCGCTGTTGTAATAATGGTTGTCAGTAATTTGGTATGTTTCTAAAGTAGCGGATCCGGAAAGACCCTTTTCTGTTGGCGCTGCGAAACCTGTGAAGGAGAATAAATGTTTGTTAGTTAACTTTTTATCAATAGAAATATAAAAAGCGCTCGCCTTAAAATAAGTTCCGGGAATGTAAACTTCATTTCCCCACCTGGAAGAAGCTGATAAAGTGAGCGCCCATTCATTTTTCATTAAACCAGTGGAATGTGTGAGCATAAGGCGGTTATTGAACACCCTGTTGGCGCCGGCATAAGAAACGCGTGTTCCCTTTTTAAAGGAGGAAGCTTTTGAATCAATATTGGTATAACCTCCCGGCCCGGAGGATCCAGAACGGTTAGCAACATTTCCAAAGCGGGTTTCCGAAAAACGGGTCACATCATTCAACCCTCCCCAGCTACTCCAGGAACCAAAACCGGTTTCAGGATTATTTACATTCACGCCATTTATCATGACCAGACCGTTTTTTGCTTCATAACCACGCATGCGATAACCGGCAGGCCCGAATTGAAAACTTGCAAATTGAGTAAAAAGGTCGCGGCTTGATTGGAGCAGGGAAGAAATATCCTGCTCACCGAGGTCTGATTCGATATCACTGCCGCTGGTACTAAAAACCGGTATATTATAGTATGCGGTATTTGTGTCGGGCAAATGCCCTGATTTTAAAAGCATAGAATCCACCTGGGAAACAGATGAAATAAAAAATAGAAGAAAAGAAAAACAGAGAAGTTCTTTTTTCATGCGTTGGGGGCTGGATAAAAATAAGGAAAGGCAAAAAGAACAGGCAAACTTTTAGACAAAAACAGCCATGCTTTAGATGAAGACCATTTCACTTTTCGTAGGTTTGAGTGAGCTCACAAACCCTCATGAAGAAAATTGCTTTGTTGTTTTTTATTCTTTGTTTTCCGGCTGCGCTGGCGCAGAAACTGGAGAGAGAGAAGGATTATTACATTTCAGCGATCGGGTTTTGGAATGTGGAAAATTTATACGACACCTTAAATGACAAGTGGAAAAATGATGATGATTTTACGCCCGGAGGACTGAACAATTGGACGGGGGAGCGTTATCGGACAAAAATTGATCATCTTGCTACAGTTATTAGTCAGATGGCAACAGATATTACTCCGGATGGACTTTCTATCTTAGGATTATGTGAAATTGAAAATAAAAGCGTAGTACAGGACCTGGTCAATTCACCACATCTCAAAAAAAGGAACTACCAGTTTGTACATATTGAAGGCCCGGACATACGCGGTGTTGATCCTTCGTTTGTATATAATCCTCTCTATTTCCAGGTGAAAAAAGCAGTTTCATATCGCGTGCAGCAGGTAACCGATTCCACTCACAAAACACGGGATATTTTGGTTGTGAGTGGTCTGTTCTGCGGAGAGCCGTTAACGGTGCTGGTCAATCACTGGCCATCGCGCAGGGGAGGCGAAATAATAAGCCGCGCAAACCGGAACGCTGCGGCGAAGATTGCAAGGCATGTTGCGGATAGTGTAAACAAACAGGATCCAACTGCAAAGATTTTAATTATGGGCGATCTGAATGATGATCCTGTTAATGAATCGGTGAAAAAACATATTGGAACCAGTGGTGATATACAGTCGCTTATAGATGGCTCGTATTTTAATCCCATGGAAAAGCTTTATAAACAAGGAATCGGGACCCTGGCCTGGCAGGACAGCTGGAATTTATTTGACCAGATACTGCTTAATACGAACTGGCTTCCCAAAAATTATTTAACATGGCAGTATTATAATGTACGCATTTTTAACAAGGACTTTCTAAAAGCAGATCATGGCAAATTTAAGGGATATCCCTTCCGCACCTATAGCGGAGGTTCCTATACCGGTGGGTACAGCGATCATTTTGCATCCTACATCATTATTGCAAGGGAGAAGAAATCGAAGTCCTGAGTGCTACGTGTCAGGGGTTGGATTTTGGTGTAAAACTATGATCAGTACTTCCGGATCTCCGTATTAAAAGAAGAATTTATTTACGCTTTTGTTTCCCGCTCTGGTAGGGTTTTTGAGCAGTTTTTTTCCTGTCCGGAAGAAGAATCTGGAGATCGTCCACCTTTTTGGCGAGTTTTTCTATCAGGTTTAAGATATTTACCACATCGTCCTTGGTAGCATAACCGAAAGAATCTTTAGGTTCCTTTACAGCTAAAAGGTCCTGGCTGAAATATTTAAAAAAATCGTGGTTTAGTACCCGGCTTATTTTGTTCAGTTGTTCAGTATCAATAATTTCCTTGGCAAAAACCTTGTAAGCCCCGTCACGGGTCAGGTTTATCAGTTTGGCAAACTCAACGACCGAATAGTGGGACTTTTCAACAACTTCCTTAATTTTTTTGCCTATGTGGACTTTTGCCATTAAAACAAAAGTCTTTCTTTTAACAAACTCAGGCCAAAATAACGGTATAATTATGTTATTAAAAGTGTATAATTATTTTATACATTTGTACTGTACCACAATGTAGTACACCGCCTTTAATTATACCCCAACATTAAAGCTGTGAAACAAAATACAACGAAAACAAAAATCATCCAGGTACTTTATGTGGATGACCAGTTAAATAATATTGAAGGCTTCAGGGCCAACTTCAGAAGAAGTTACAGCGTGTTTACCGCGACTTCTGCAGATGAGGCGAGGAAAATTTTAGCCGAAAATGAAATTCATGTTTTAATTGCCGACCAGAAAATGCCGGATACGTTGGGTACTCAGTTATTGGAGGAATCTATTAAAGAATACCCCAGTCAGCTGCGGATATTGTTAACTGGTTACCACGATACCGAAGCAATATTGGATGCGTTTCAAAGAGGATTGATTTACAAATATGTTTTTAAACCATACCGGCCTGAAGAATTAAAGGTACTTATTGACAAAGCGTATGAAATATACGCGCTCAGGAGGATCAAAGAGAATTTATATAAAGAGTGGATTAAAACGCAGGAAGAATTAATGTTGCTTAAAATGAAAGAAACGGGCCAGGCTATCAGATGATCACATGAATTTTATGTTTGCTTCGGTTATGCCCCAGCTCGGAATAATCTTTATGCAGACTTCTTAATTTGGTTTCGATGTTTTCAATTTTTGACTCGAGGAAAAGTTTTTTATAGATAACGGATTTTGTTGCATCGTCTTTGTTGTTCTCGATGATGGATAAATCTTCCTTACTTAAAAAATGACTGACGATTGAGGTTTGAAAGGGGTTTTGAATGAATTGAATGACTGAAATATGAAAGGTGTTACAGATCTTAAGGATCAGGTCATCGGTAAAATGTTTTTTACTGTTTTCCAGGTCACTGTATTGCTGCTGGCTTTCAAGATCCAGGAATTCAACCATGGCGTTTTGTTTCAGGTTATGACTTTTACGAAGCTGCTTTAGTTCTTTAGCGTAGTGTTTGTCCAGATTTGTTACCATAATGTTTACGTAATTATTTTGTATGTTATTTTAATACTGTTTCGTTAATAGTCCCGATGAATAAATTAACACTACTGACCCTGAGTCGCCTGAAAAGTATGGTTTTAGAGGTAAGAATAATAAAAATAGTTACCTCCAACCCGCGAGATAAAGTAAATGAAATTTTTAAGAGTGTACAACTTTATAATACACTTTTTACATTTTTTTACGGATTTTTCCCGTAAAAATGATTGGACAAAGTTTTTAAATGGATCAATAAAGAACGAAAATTACGGGATAAAGTTTTTGCAAGGCGCCACACAAAACTTTGTTTCGGGAATCCCAACGCCGAAAAAATAGTTGGGTAACACAAAAAAATAAAAAACATGAAAGCAAAAAATTTAATTGTAGCAGCATTAGTAGTATTTAGTGTAAGTAATTCTTTTGCCTGGTATACCAGGACTACTTCCAATGGTGGTCCAAATGGTTATGACAAAACTTCCAAAGACATCACCGATGGTAATACTACCATCAGTTGCACTAACCCTGGTTACAGTGCATGTCCAAACAGACCAGCCAATCCTGCACATGATGAATTAGTAGATGCAGCGCTTGCTCAGATTGCTTCGGGAAACCTCTCCGGATCTATCACAACTGCTGATGGTACCGTAAACTGGACATCTGACGATTCAAACATGACAAATTCAAGCATTACCATCAACTAAAACTGATAAGAATAAGCCGGTTTTTAACCCGGCTTATTCTTAATCAATTAAATACATATGAAATAGTCATGTTTCCGAAACGCAAATAGGGCAAATGTTTAGTACTCCCGATAGTTATTGGGATGAGCCAGCCTGTGTGGACGACCAATGAAGTTAACATGGCTATACCATCCCGAAGCCAGTTCGGGACAAGTAATGACAATAAAGAACAATAAATAACTACATATGAATAAACTGCTCACTCTTGTAACTCTAACTTTTCTGGCAGGTGCAATACATGCTCAACAAAACATTAATGCCTTTGTTAAACTGGATACCATATTCAGCACCGGGATAGTTATTGACAATGCCGATGTAACGACAAAAAGCGTTATAGCCAGGATCCTTGGCAATGAGGCCTGGATCTATTATCCTAACTGGAAAGAGAACGACAGCATTCATTTTTTGAAAATCAACCTGCTTACCCACAAAAAAGAGCAAGTCAACATTCATATGCCGGGCATTTCCTTTAAAGTGTCTTCGCCCTTCATCAGCGATTTCGCTATCACAAAAAACGCGCTGGTGATTTTATTTGCCAGTCACAGTTTTGCTTATTTTAAAAACACCAAGGCCGGATACGCGTTCAAATTTATCGAGCCTGTACAGGGCTCATTTTCTGGCATACATCTTTTGCCGGAAGACCGGGTGCTGATCTACAATAATTATAATAGTCACCCGATGGACAATCCCGACAAAACAATTTTCCATGTTTACGATTGCAAAAGCCATAAACTACTTTATACAAGCAGGCCTCATTTTAACGCGGTCCAGTTCTGTCATTTTTCGCCGAATCAATGGCTGGATGTGAGTTCTAAAAATGTTGTGTTCAGCCAGACTACTTCTTATGCACTATCTTTTTTTGATTTTAAGCTGGAAAAGGTCGGCAGTTTTAAGTCTACCGGAAATGGATGGGTTTACGCGGACACAAACCGCATCAAAGCGTTGGAATCGGTGAAACCGGCGCTCAGCGCGAAAGATTTTATCGACAGGCTCTCGCCGGTGGAAGACACAGTTTCAAGGATTGAGGCTGTTTATTTTTTGAATGCTACAAAGTTATTGGTGCGGAAAATTCCCGCCTACGCTAAAAAACAGAACAGGCTAAGAACCTATGACCTCCTTGTTTTGAACGAAAAAACAAATACCTGGGAAAGAACCAGGCAGGATATTCGGGATGTTATCGTTGATCCGGCAGCCCTGTGCACCAAAAGAGATTTTCCGGTGAATTCCGTATACTACAATGTACTGTTCAGCGAAAAGTATTTTATAAAGCTGCTTCCGCGTTTTACGCCTTTTGTATTTAATAAAACCTTTCAGGAAAATAAGGACAACGAGGAAAAGGCTCTTGGAAAAGTGAACCCTGAAATGTACATACAGATCTTTAAAGTTGATTTTAACTGATGCGTTTTTGCACGATACTCTTTATTTTAATGAACGGTATACTCTCCGGGCAAACTATCAAATTATATACCTTTACAAATGATTCGCTGCTTTTAACGGACAATAAAAAACTTGTCCTTGTTCATTACACTGACCGTGCTTGTTTTGATTGTTTTGTACACCTCAATGGTTATTTAAAAGCTGACACCTGCATTGATTATTATTTCGCTGTGGAGAAATCGGAATCTGCGATGGCCAATTATGACGTCTATACCAAGCTTATGCGCAGTGGGGTGACCAAAGAAAAAATTCTGTTCACAAAAACACAAAGCCACGAAATTTCTCCGTTTTTGAAGATCTATAACAGGGGGAATTTAGTGGTCATTCCATATTCAGAAGTGTTTGAAGATAAGACTACGTTAGAACTCTCGCAAAAACTAAGAAAAGAAACGAAAGGGGGGTAGAAAAGGAGGGGGCTATGGCGCAAGTCTGTATACAAACAGCTTGTTCCCACTGAGCATTGATTTACTCAACCTTCGCAAAGCTCAATGTCTGATCTGTGATTCGTATCTTGTTAAGAAGTGAAATAAAAGAGAATTTGTAATAAACATGCCGCTCCTATGGAGCTTGACTTTATTTTTGTTTTATGTTACAAACAGTTTGCTCCTACGGAGCGTTGATTTACGGAACTACGCAGAGTTCAACAGTTGATCAATGAAATTCATGTATTATTAAGTTATAAGCAGGTGGCTCTTCATGGGTATTGTGTGAAGGCCTCGTAGAGGCAAACTGTTTATAATAACCGGAACATGCTCAACTTAGCTCCGTAGGAGCGACCTGTTTTGCGCAAACTAATCCTTGAAATTCGTGGCTTACGAAAAAGAGAAATAAAAGCCGGTCGCTACAAATTTACTCTATCACAAAATGTAAAGTTTTGTAAGACCACGAATCTTCTTGTGATTTTCTTTAATTCTTCGCCATTTGTTCTAAGCAAAAAAGCCCCTCATTTTCATGAAGGGCTTTAACTCTATATAGATAGATAATTAAGCTAAACGAACGTTTACCGCGTTTAAGCCTTTTTTACCTTCCTGAACTTCAAAAACTACGTTATCATTCTCACGAATGTCTTCCTGTAATCCTGTTGCGTGTACAAAAATATCTTGTCCACCTTCTTCTTTAATAAATCCAAAGCCTTTTGCTTCGTTAAAAAATTTTACTACTCCGTTTTTCATTTTGTTTTGTTTTTTGTCCCGGTTCTCAGGACGGTTATTGATTTGTTTATTGTTTGTTTTGTGTCTGTTACATTTTTCTTCGGCACCGTGCTTCAGTTAAATGGATGAGTTGACACCACCTCAATGTTTTTCTTTATTAATTTATTTATATCTTTTAAATAGTTCATTTCTTCTTTGGCGCAAAACGACATCGCTACTCCTGAAGAACCGGCCCTTCCTGTTCTTCCGATGCGGTGAACATAGGTTTCTGCCTGCTCAGGGATCTCGTAATTGATCACATGTGATAATTTATCCACATCAATTCCCCGCGATGCAATGTCGGTGGCCACTAATATACGAATAGTTCTGTTCTTAAAACCTTTTAAGGCTTTTTCCCTTGCGCCCTGCGATTTATTTCCATGAATAGCTGCTGCCATGATACCGTCTTTCGCGAGATCTTTTACCACTTTGTCAGCGCCATGTTTGGTGCGGGTGAATACCAAAGCGTGTTCAATGTTATTATTTGCCAGAACGTGTTTCAATAAACCGCGTTTGTTTTCTTTTTTTACATAATACACCGATTGCTCTATCAACGTGGTTGTGGAGGAAACAGGATTTACCGCCACACTTACCGGGTTATTTAAAATGGTGTTGGCCAGTTTCATAATAGCCGGAGCCGCGGTTGCTGAGAAAAATAAGGTCTGGCGTTTTGCCGGAATTTTAGCGATGATCTTTTTAATATCGTTGATAAACCCCATATCTAACATACGGTCAGCTTCGTCCAGTACAAAATGCTCTATGTTATTGAGTTTCACATAACCCTGGTTCATCAGGTCTAACAAGCGACCCGGAGTGGCAACGATCACGTCGACGCCCCTGCGTAAATTGTTTACCTGGTTCACCTGTGATACACCACCAAAAATAATGCAGTGTGATATGCCGAGATTTTTTCCATATGCCGTAAAATTTTCACTTATCTGGGAAACTAATTCGCGGGTAGGAGCAAGGATCAGCGCTTTAACGGTGCCGGGACCTTGTCTTTGGTTGCTTCTTTTCGCATCCAGTAATTGTAATATCGGAAGGGCGAATGCCGCGGTTTTACCGGTACCGGTCTGCGCGCATCCAAAAATATCTTTTCCTTCTAAAATGTGGGGAATGGCTTGTTGTTGAATAGGAGTTGGCTCCGTGTATCCTTTTTTGTCAAGCGCCATGACCAGTGGCTTAATAAGTCTTAAGTTTGAAAATGTCATTAATTGTTTAATTCGTTTATAGTTATTTTACACGTGATCTTTCATCACATCAGTTTAATCAGGGAAAAATGTAAAATTAATCGAATTGCAATCAGAGGTGTTACAAACAAGAAGTATACAGTCTTCTCAAGAAGATGGTGCAAATATACACAACTTATTAACACTAACCTAATTTATTTGTTTTTTGGGTAAAAGACCCGTGAAGCTGGTATCAAACTCTCACAAAAACGACCATTTGTAAAAAAGCACACACAAATAACTCTTTTTTCAGATCTGCCCACAAAAAAGCTCTAATTTAGGCTTCAGGTAAAATTTATTTTTATGAAAAAATGTATTATCCTGTTTTTAATTTCGCTTGCGGCTTTTAGCCAGGCACAGAGCTTAGTCACAGGTTTGCAGGCCTGTTACCCGTTTAACGGGAATGCGAATAATTACGCCTCTACCGGACCGCTCTTAAATGGTATAACCAGCAATGTGGTTCAGGCGGCCGGTCATACAAATGCAGTAAATTCAGCCTACAGTTTAAATGGAACAACATACAGCTACATTGAATTACCTGACCACCCTGGTCTGAAAAGCGATTCTGTATTTTTTTCAGGCTGGTTTTATATTGATTCTCTTGCCTACGAGCAGTACCTTGTTTACAGTAAAAACACTTGTTCCTATAATTTTGAGGCCTATTCTTTGATAGTGTATTTTGAATCTTCTGTTAATCATCATGTGTTTAGGGTCAGCAAAAGCGATAGTACCTGTACGTATGCCCCCCAGATCGATTCGCAGACTACCCCCGTGCTCAATACCTGGTACCATGTATGTTTTTATGTAGACAACTCTGTGGCCAAGTTATATATCAATGGCCTGCTGGAAGGCTCGGTAAGCCACACTACCCAATTTGATTATCAAAGTGGAAAAAGTGTTTTCCTTGGTGTAACGAATGAAAATAATTTTAACCTGCCTTTTAAAGGGAGAATAGATGACGTAAGATTTTACAGCAGGGAACTAACTGCAGCAGAAGTGTTGCAGCTTTATACGAATGCGCCTGTGTGCACCGCCGCCGAACTAACGGGCATACCAAATAATACCGGGGCACCGGGAAAAATAAAACTTTATCCCAATCCGGGGAATACCGGGGTACTTAGAGTTGAAAATGCAGGAAACAGTTCAATAGGGCTTTTTGACGTGACAGGAAAAAAAGTAGATTTTATCCAAAGCCAGGTGAATGAAACAACAGTACAACTGAATCTTGGCAGCGTAGCCAACGGGATCTATTTTGTTAGATTTTTGGATCTGGAGAACAATGTTACTCGCACGATTAAGCTGGTGCTTATGCAGCAGTGATGTCTTCAACCGGGAGGCCTGGAAATTTTGGTACTATCAGGGTTCTGTGATACTTATTATTTCCTGACACACTTCATCATTTCCGACCCTTGCTTTTCAAAAACACGTTGAATTTGTCCCCGGATTTACTTTCCGGGTAACAGAAAACACATGAGACCATGGAAGCAAACAGGGCGTGGTGCCGATCATCAATCAAACTCAATAGTATAGGTCAGGGTATCTCCGGGACGCACCTGGATCTTCTCTCCATAAGATGTTACAGATGAATTAGAATTTTCAGAGTCCATTATGATCCAGGAAATGGATTCGTTATTATTTCCTGTGATCCTGAAGGGTTCGTGTAAAAGGGTATCGTAAGTGTTTTTCGCTGCAAAAGACACGGTAGGGAAACCTGTCATCGAAGGCCCAACGGTCACATAGATCCTGTTGGCAGAGGTGGAATTTTTTATGACCCGTAATTTAAGGAAAGCATATTGGTTCAGGTAAATAGTTGAGTTGTTTTTTTTGTTGTCAGAATGCTCGATTTCCGGTATGACGGTCTGGTAATGGTCCTTTTCGGAAAAGATCAGGAAATAGGATGTCTTTCTTTCCTTTTTATATTGAATGGTGAATTTTCCCTGGTCATCGGTATATGTTGTTTTAATTTCCTTCCCTGATAAATCATTCGTGGTTTCATTTAAAACGACTTTAACATTTTTAAGTGGCGTTTTGCTGCCTGTTTCGAGCACTGTGCCCTTAACGTAGCCGTCACCATATTTTTTGCAGGAAGGAACTGAAAATAGTGCAAAAAATAATACCGTCGTGAAAAAGATCTTTTCCATAATGCAGCCTTTAAGGTTAATATAGAAGCGAAATTTATACAGGAACGGAAATACATAAAGAATAGTATGAGGATTTTAATTTTTCTTTATCCCTGTTCCGGTTTGAGCTGAAGCATGAACTTTGATTTCATTCCTTATTGTTTATACCTTCTGTTCTTCTCTTTCTTTTTCGATGTATGTCTGCACAACTTCGATCGCATTGTCGATCACATCGCTTAATGCGCAGATAAAGGTACCTGGCTGAGCCAGGGTAAAGGCATGTTTCAGCGCTTCTACCTCTTTTGGAATATACTCGTAAGATTTTTCAGGATCAGACTGCATGATCCCTTGTACTAAAAGGTCTACAATTTCCTGCGCCTGTCTGCCACGTAAAAATTTATCCTGGCGGATGATAATGTGGTCGAACATTTCGGCTGATATTTTCCCCATCTCGCGGATATCTCCATCGCGCCTGTCACCGGTACCCGTAATGATCCCAATTTTGTAGGTGGCATCTACCGAGGTTAAAAATTCTTTGATCCCTCTGAAACCATCAGGATTATGGGCAAAATCGATCAGCACTTTGTATTCCTTAAAATCAAAAATATTCATGCGGCCGGGGGTTTGCGCTGCCGAAGGGATAAAGGTTTCAAGATTTGTTTTGATGTCTTCAACCTGGAAGCCATATACGTAAGAGGCCAGGGTTGCCGCCAGCACATTGGCGATCATAAAAGAAACCTTGCCGCCGAAGGTGAGTGGCACGTTGGTTACCTTGTCTATCCTGAATTTCCACTCTCCTTTTTTTATGGTGATAAAGCCGTTCTCATAGATCGCCGCAATTCCTCCTTTACGGCAATGTTCCACAATAATGGGGTTAGTTTCATCCATGCTGAAATAAGCGACGTTGCAGTCCGCCGATTTACCAAGCGCCACGCAGTATTCATTGTCGGCATTCAGCACCGCGTAACCATCTCGTTTTACGCTTTTCACCACCACGCCTTTTACATTGGCCATGTCCTTAAGTGTGTTGATGTCCGAAAGTCCCATATGGTCTTCCTGGATATTCGTCACCACTGCTACATCGCATCGTCCAAATCCCAGGCCCGAGCGAAGGATCCCGCCACGCGCGGTTTCCAGGACCGCAAATTCTACAGTAGGATCTTTTAAAATAAATTCCGCGCTCTGAGGTCCCGTGGTATCTCCTTTTGTAAGCATGGAGTTTTGTACATAAATCCCATCAGAGGTTGTAAAACCAACCCGGTAACCGTTATTTTTCACGATGTGGGCGATTAAGCGCGTGGTGGTTGTTTTCCCGTTCGTGCCGGTGATCGCGATGATCGGAATGCGGCAATTTTTTCCGGGAGGATAAAGCATGTCAAGCACAGGTGCAGCCACATTTCTTGGCAGTCCTTTCGCTGGTGCCAGATGCATTCTGAAACCGGGCGCGGCGTTTACTTCCAGAACCACACCCCCACTGGTTTCGAGTGGCTCGCTTAAGTTCACGGCCATGATGTCGATGCCGCAGATATCCAGGCCTATCACGCGTGAGATCCGTTCGCAGATAAAAATATTGGTAGGGTGCATGATATCTGTTACATCTGTGGATGTACCACCCGTGCTAAGATTAGCAGTACCTTTCAGGTAACATTTCTCATCTTCTTTCAGGATAGTTTCGAGGGTGTAGTTATATTTCGCAAGCTGGTCCGTGGTTTCCTTATCGATGCTGATCTCGGTGAGTACGTTTTCGTGGCCGTAGCCACGTCGCGGATCTTTATTCTCCTTATCGATCAGTTCGCGGATGCTGGACCTGCCATCGCCGACCACATGCGCAGGTTCGCGCAGGGCAGCCGCAATAAAACGGTGATTAATTACAAGCACTCTGAAATCGTAACCGCCTATAAATTTTTCGACGATGATGCGGTGTGAATATTTTTTTGCGTGATGGAATGCCTCCATCGCGGCTTCTTCTGTTTTTACGTTGATGGAAGCTCCTTTGCCGTGATTACCATCCAGCGGTTTAAACACGAGCGGAAAACCGACCGAATCGATCACTTCTTTCACCTGTTCTTCCTGGCTGATGCACATGCCCTTTGCGACGGGAATGGCGGCTTCATGCAACATGCGTTTGGTTTCATCTTTGTTGCTGGCAAGGTCCACCGCAATCGAACTGGTCCTGTCGGTCATGGTGGCCCTGAACCTTACCTGGTTTTTACCGTAACCCAACTGCACCATAGATTCGTTATTCAGCCGGATAAAAGGAATATCGCGGGCTACGGCTTCTTCCACAATAGAGCCGGTACTTGGTCCGAAACGCTCTCTCTCTCGCATACGGCGCATGGTCTTTACGTCGGCGGCAAGATCATATTCGCTTGCGTCAACCAATGACTGCGCAATGGCTACAGCCGCTTTGGCTGCATAAACACCTACGTTGGGCTCCATGTATGAGAATACGACATTGTACATGCCTTTTGCACCTGTGCCGCGCGTGCGACCGTAACCTACCTCCATGCCAGCCAGAGACTGGATCTCCAGTGCTATGTGTTCTATTACGTGGCCCATCCAGGTACCTTCATCCACTCTTTCAAAAAAACCTCCTTCGTGGTCTTTCGAACAACGGTGCGACATCATGCTTGGAAACAAACTTTTTAAGCGGGGTAAAAAGCCGGGGATCTTGTTTGTTGGCAATTCTTCAAGCTCCTGCAGATCAAGTTTCATCACAATGAGCTTTTTACGGTAATTAGACCAATAATTTGGTCCCCGTAGTGTTTTGATTTCGATAATTTGCATGATTGTGTGGCTTTGGAATACGCATCAATGTAGGATTTGTTTTCTATTTAAACAAGAATGTGTTTAAAATAAGATAATAAGTGAAAGGCGGGAGTATCGGAAATAAAGATAATTACGGTAGTTTTGTGTGACAGATTAAAATACAGTATGGACGCACCAAAGGGGAAATTGATAATAATCGGAGGATCGGTTGATAAGGGAAGTTTTTCCAAAATTCCGGAGAACCTGCCACAACACCTTAAGTTTTTTGAGAAGGGTATTTTAAGAAGGATGAGCACCGAATCTGCTAAGGGAAACCAATCGCGGATAGAGATTATCACCACCGCCAGCAACATTCCGAAAGAAGTGGGGCAGGAGTATATTAACGCGTTTAAACAGCTGGGGATCCTGAACACAGATGTGCTCGATGTCCGCACACGCGAGGAAGCCAACGCTCCCGAAATACTCGAACGGCTGAAAAAAGCGGATATTGTAATGTTCACCGGTGGCGATCAGTTACGACTGACTTCTATTTTTGGAGGCACACAGTTCCATCATCTTTTACTTGAGCGTTACCAGAACGAACATTTTGTTATTTCTGGCACATCGGCGGGTGCTGCCGCAAGCTCTAACAATATGATCTACCAGGGCAGCAGTTCTGAAGCTCTGCTGAAAGGAGAGGTGAAAATAACCGGCGGACTTGGATTTATAAACAACGTGATCATCGATACACATTTTGTACAGCGCGGACGTATCGGACGTCTGTTGTATGCCTGCGCCAGCAACCCGATCAACCTTGGCGTAGGACTTGGAGAAGACACAGGGTTATTAATAACCGACGGACAAATGATGGAAGGCATAGGATCGGGCCTGGTGATCCTGGTAGATGGGACGCACATGCGCCATACCAATATTACCGAGGTGCAAATGGGAGAGCCTGTATCGATTGAGAATTTAACGGTGCACGTTCTGGCGTTTGGCGATAAGTTTGATCTGAAAACTAAAAAGATGACCCTGCACCCGATTGTTAAAGTTCCGGAAGTGGAGTAGTTTTTAAACCACTAAAGGGCACTGAGATCATTTAGATACCCTTAGGGTTTATAAAGAATAATGTTTTAGAATAGTGTAGAGTTCCGGTTTAGCTAAAGGCATTTACTATTTTATTACGCAGATTTCATGGCTTCTAATCTCTTTAGGGGTTAGTTCCCCGGCCCTTGGGCCGCTTTGTTTCTTGTGCGTCGGCATTTCGATACCCCGACCGCTTGCGGCGGGGTGATTCATTCCTAAACAGGTAAAAATCGCCTTCGGCAAAATTTCGCAGAGCCAGTACAACCGGTTCTCAATTTACCAGAATATTTCTTAGTGGAACTGTATCCTGAGTGTCTTCTGGTTTTATAATATTAATCGTTATAGATCCCGATATACATTTCCTCATCTTCTTTTAAAGAAGCTCTGTACATACCATCCGAATTAAAAGGAAGTTCGATATTTCCTTGCGTGTCCAGTGCAATAAGCCCCCCTTCACCGCCAAGTTTTACTAGTTTGTCTTTTACGACGATGTCACAGGCCTCCTTTAAGGATAGATTTTTATATTCTATAAGGCAGGAAATATCATAAGCAACTACCGAGCGGATAAAATACTCGCCATGCCCGGTGCAGGAAACAGCGCAGGTTTTATTGTTGGCATAGGTACCGGCGCCAATGATGGGTGTGTCGCCAACACGTCCGTGTTTTTTATTTGTCATACCACCCGTACTTGTCCCCGCAGCTAAGTTTCCATGTATATCTAAAGCCACAGCACCGACCGTCCCGAATTTTTTTTCATCCGGAGTATGGTCCATTACTATGCTGTCGCTTTTTATTGCCTGCTGCAATTGATCGTGGCGTAACTGTACAAAAAAATAATCATCCGGCATAAATTCAGCTTTCATTTTTTTTGCAAATTCAATAGCGCCTGCACCAGCCAATAACACATGTTCCGATCTTTCCATAACCAGCCGCGCAAGGCCGATGGGATTTTTAATATTCTGAACACCTGCCACGGCGCCCGCCATAAGGTCTTTACCATTCATAATGGAAGCATCCATTTCATGTTTTCCGTCATGGGTAAACACAGATCCTCTTCCTGCATTAAAAAGAGGGTTATCCTCGAGGGTCCTGATCGCGGCCTCTACCGCGTCAAAGCTCGTTCCTCCTTTTTTCAGGATTGTTTCCCCGGAAAAAATCGCCCGCTGCAAGCCATCTTTATAAGCTGTTTCTTTTTCAGCTGTCATTGAACTGCGCAAAATAGTTCCGGCCCCGCCGTGTATGGCAATAGCGAATTTAGTCATGTACTATAAAGGTATAAATTATTAATAAAGTCCGGGTTAACTGTTTTATCGTATATTCGTCAGGAATTGCGTAAACTGCGGAATTTAAACCACTTGATTTGCCATTATTTTATCTAATTTAAGTATTAATCAAAGGTTTATAAACAAAAATGTATATATTTGGAGCTTGTGAAAATCGCAGAATGTTAAAACGTAATAAGCATTTTATACTTGTTATTGTATCTCTTTTGATATCGGCGTCTTTGTTTAAAGCACAAAGAGGGTACAAGATGGAATTTGGAATAATGACCGGGATCTCGAACTACCTGGGGGAAATAGGTGGCCGCGAGAAGAAGGGTCGCCCTTTTGTCATGGATCTGAAGCTGGCCAGGACCCGTTGGAACGAGGCCATTTACATGCGTTATAAATTCCATCCCTCTTTAGCCGTTAAATTCAGCCTTAATTATTTGCGGATTTCCGGAGACGATAAGCTTTCTGTAAATCCGGGACGCCGATACAGGAACCTGAGTTTCCGGAATGATATCTATGATTTTGAAACAACGCTTAACTGGTTATTTTTTGACACGAAACAACCTATTGGTTTATATGCCCGCACAAGTGTTTACTTTACTGCTTATCTTTTTGCGGGTGCAGGCGTATTTCATCACAATCCTAAAACTCTTTACCAGGGCTCATGGGTGGCGCTTCAGCCTTATAAAACAGAGGGGGTTAATTATTCACGCTGGGGTTATTGCGTGCCGGTAGGACTCGGTTTTTATGTTACGTTGAATAAACGCCGCCGTTCGCACCGTATAGGACTTGAAATTAACTGGCGTTATACAAATACCGATTACCTGGATGATATTTCAACGGTTTATAAAAGTCCGGCGGAACTTCCAAGTTCTACGTCTGTAGCCCTTTCCAACAGGAATGTGGAGCTGACAAAACAACCTGAAAATTCTTATAAAAATTACGGCTGGCACGGAACCGAAGCGGATGGTGTAACCCCCGTGAACAAAGCGCCAAGAGGTAATCCAAACAACAAAGATTCTTATATTTCTGTTAATATCAGTTATGGTATTGCCATCAAAGCGCGTTACCACAGGAGTAAAGGAAGAAGGATCAGAACGGTTTCATTCTAAGGGCCGATTCCTTTGAAATAACAAAAGAATTTCAGGCCCGGTAAAATATAATTTTATTCTTTCACCAGCTTTCCATAAAAGGCTTTTTTGCCCTGAGAAACGATGCGATAAAAATAAATGCCGCCAGAAAAGAGTGTCAGATCAATTTCTGTTTTTTCGGAGGTTAAAGGGAATTTAGAAATAGTTTCTCCCGAGGCCATAAATACTTCAAGCCACGAACCAACAAGCGGGATTTCATTAACTGTTAAATAAAACAAGCCATTGCCGGGGTTAGGGTAAACCGTTATACGATTTTCCAAACGATTCTCATTTATACCAACCAGGTTTGGTGGAAGCACAACAAGTTTTTGAGTGAAAGAGTCCGTACAGGTATTATACTTTGCAACCAGGGTTACTATATATAAGCCAGTTGAATCATAGTGGTGTGCAGAAGGTGTATACGAATTGTCAATTGGGCTGCCATCTCCAAAATTCCACTTATAGGATAATGCTCCGGAGGAAGTATTTTGAAGAACAAGGCTATCCGAACTTCCTGCAGAAATTGTACCGCTGATATATGTGAAGCCTGCATACACAGGAAGAGGCTCGGCAACCGTGATCTTTTTGATAAACGAACCGCACATTCCACCGGGATTAGAAATCTGAACGGAATAATCTCCGGCGCCTAGGTTATTTAAAGTGTCAGCAGAGAAAGTATTTAGGGTTTGTTTGATGTTGTTATTTACACTATTGAACCAGAGATAATCCCATGGGCCTGTACCTTTTGCAACAGCTATGGCCTTCCCATCCTGATACTGGTTGCAGTTTGCATCCACCGATTCGGTGTGGTGTGGCGCAGAAATATGCAGGATAAACCTGGCCGCCTGGGTGGTATCTGAAATCAAAAACGAATACGTTGCTGAATTATTCAGATTCGTTTTTATACCGGTTACAAGGTCTTCAAGTATGATACAAAAGTCTGAAGACATTGTTGAAGAAGAATCTACATTGATGCTGTAATTTCCGGATTGGCCAACTATTGTTTTTACCGGAATATGGATCGTAGAGTCAATGGGTGGGAGGCTGTTAATGGACATGTCCTTTTGAGTGAAATCCGAAGTAGCAATTCCGGGAACCTGCGGGTTTGAGCTGAATAATTTTCTGGCATCTGCGTCACCGTCATAACCGTTAGTTGCTCCGCTGCCGAATTGTAAAAACGTTTCATCCTTATAATTGTTGCCTTCTATGTTTAATTTTAATTTATCAAAAACAGCCGGAGCAGGTGGTTTTATAAATGGTGTGCTTGACGAAACTTTAATATTTTCGGTACAAGACAAAGAAGGATTTGTTGCATTTGCCTGGATCCAGAAGGATTGCGAAGAGGCGATGAGGTTAGACCCTCCATTGGTGGATGTGCCGGACACCCAGCTGGCATATTGCTGAGCGACTGGATTCCAGATATAAATGGCGTCGTTAATATTAGTTTTTGTCCAGTTCGCCGAACTCCAGTCGATAGGTGATGGGTAAGGATTCCCGATCATCATCCATCCGTCTTCCGGTGTTCCACCACTTGCAGTGTAGGAGACCTGGAAGGTTTGATTGAATGTAGCCGGAGGGCCTGTAACATCTATGGTTAACGGACCAGGGCCTATATAACACCAGTATCCCCGGCCCGGCGTTATAGGATCAGTGGCATTCGTTGCGGAATTGTAACCATTGTCAGAGGTGCCGCCGATAGTTTCATCATATGTGTAAATAGAAGGGAAGGTAAAATTAGGATATGTTGAGCCCGGAAAACCACTCGTAACAAAATTATCCTGCCAGTCGTTAATAGTTACTCCAGAGACAGGTGAAGCCAGGAATCGCCAATCTGTTGGACCCGAATTTAAAAACTGCTGCATTGTAATATTTCCGGAAAAATTCCCAAGAATTGGCGCGATGCGGGCTGTTCCGTTTGCATCGGAAACAAGAGTAAAATTATATCCGGTTGTTGAGAAAGTGCCCGATGTAATATTCAATTCACCTGTTATGCTTTCACTGGCCGAAAGATAAGAGCCGGCGGAATTGTTTAAAGTGAGATTCTTAAAGGCGGTCAAAGAGCTGCCACCGATCTGCTGGGCGCTGCTACCGGAAAGGGTAACAAGCTGATTCGCGGCGACAAAAGAACCATTATTAATAAAGTCTCCGGATAATGCCAGATCAACCGAAGGACTCAACGTGCCGGTAATTACTATGTCGTTAAAAGTAGCTGCGTTCCCACTCAGTGTTGTTGCGCCATTAAAGGTTACCGTTGCTGTACCGGGAATGAACGTGCCGTTATGGATCCAGTTTCCTCCAATAGAAAGATTGAGATTATTAGCGCTTAAGGTGCCGGCGGAAATGGTGATCATATTGGTTACGCTTAATGTATTTGTTTGAAGTTGTGCTGTAACACTGGCAGAATTAAGGGTTAAATTATAAATGGCATTTGTTGAAGTAATTCCTATTGTTGAAGCTGCAGGCGTTGAACTGTTGCCAAGTTGTAGTGTACCCCCCGTAAAACCACTGCCGCTGGTTGCCAGACAATAAAATCCAAGATTTTGACCTGCACTACCGCCGGCGCGTTCAATAATCATCGTTCCTCCTGACATACTGAAGGAGCAACTTGTTACGTCCATATTAAAAGGCGGACGGTTAGCTGTTGAGGTTCCCATTGTATTAATGGTTATGGTTCCACCGGTCATATTGAATGTCCAAGGATTTGCCGGGTTACTTATACGGCCTGTCGTGGTTAAATTACCCCCTTCTATCCAAATTAACGAATTGGGTTTTGGCCCTAAAATATGACTGGATGCTGTTCCGATTGAAAGAAGTCCGCTTGTTACCCTTAGTAATCCATCAACTGACCAGTGCATAGCTGAAGGACTAATTGTTCCGCCATTACACCACAATCCCGCGGTAGAGGGAATCAGGTAAGGAGTTGCGGGGATATCCGCGCTAAAAGGAGTAATCGTGGATGCGCCTGTAAGTTTAAATGTTCCGTTGGTAAGTGTCAATCCTCCGGTGGACATTGTAATTACCGATTGTACATCGAGTATATTAGTATTGGCGGTTCCTTTATTTACGGTGATCCCTCCACCAAATGCAGTTGTTGCAGCGGTTCCGCTTATAGTATTTGAAGTGGCGCCGGTAAAAGTTACTCTTCCTGTGCCCTGGTCAAATGTTCCATCGTTTTGAAAATTACCTGCAATAGTAACAGGAACAACCGTTGTTGTATTGGTAAATACCCCTCCGCTGCTGATCAGGAGATCACCAAAAGATTTTGCTCCGGTAGCGCTGGTAATACTCATGGTTCCTGCGATAGAGGTAGTTCCTGTAACAGCCAGGCTGAACGCGCCAGCAGAAAAAACTCCCGCGGTCAAAGTAAGATTATTGTTGATCGTTGTACCAATGCCCATGGTAACAACTTTCCCGGATCCGTTTACCGTTAGGTTATTATAAGTTGTATAAGCGGCAGGCAGGGTTATAGTAGATTTCAATTCTATCGTTCCCGCGCCCGGGGTGAATGACAGATTTGTGGAAACCCACGTACCTCTTATAATCAGGGTTCCCCCATTAGTCATATTGAGTGTGCTTGCTCCTGCACCCGCACTCACGTTTGAAACATTCAGGCGGTTTGTTCCACCGGAAGCCCAGCTAAGTGTACGGCCGGTTGCGGTGCCAATTGTTAGTGTTCCGAAAGCTACGTTATCCGTCCCACCGTTATTATCAACTATACACGTGCCATCAATCACCAGGTTCTGACCTGCCGTTGGTAAAGTACCGCCCGTCCATTTACTTGCATCACTGAAGTTTCCGGTTCCGGTAAATGTTTTTGTCTGAGCCTGCACGGTGGCCGGTAAAAAACATAAGAACAGTAAGGTTAAACCTACAAATAAACGTGTGAACATGACTGATTGAAAATTAAAGCTTGAAGAATTTATTTGCAGTTCTGCGGATTTGATTTTTTTATTAAGGAAAAGTCCCTGGCGGAATTTTATTTTTATCAGTTTCATGGTGAAAGGGTTTGTATGTTAAGTGTTTTGAGATCAGGTACTAAAACAATACAAATGTACAATGAGGGATTGGCCAGGTTTGATAGACTTATTTACTTAGATTACACATGTTAGATTTTGCCTGGTTTTGTTTAAATAGTTTAGATGAATATGACTCAGGATAAAAGTGTTATATCCAAATGCCAGAAAAATAAATGCCGACAAACAATAGGTTCAACCTTCCAATGAATACCCAATTGGACTGTATATTTTGTCACATCGCTATCACTATGGTATGAATTGGATAAGAAGAGGGAGAAAAGCCAGTATTTTTTATTATCTATCCTGTGATAACGCAAAATAAAAGAGGGCCTTGATAGTTTTATCAAAGCCCTCTTAAGTCGTCCGGAATTTAAAACCCGGTGTTTCCTGATCATTATTTCATTTATCTAAGCCTCAAGGCTTGCTTCGTAAGTAATTTGTGTATTGAGTAATTTGGAGATCGGGCAATTTTCTTTTGCATGCGCTACTAATTCGTCAAATTTTTCCTTACTAATTCCCGGCACTTTTGCTTTTACCGTTAAATGAGAGTTTGTAATCTCTCCTTTTGCAGGATCTAAGGTGATATCGCATTTTGTATCGATGTTGGCGGGTGGGAATCCCGCGCCGCTTAAATTAAAGCTCAGCTTCATTGAAAAACAGCCGGCATGGGCCGCAGCAACCAGTTCTTCCGGGTTTGTGCCAACGCCTTCTTCAAAACGCGAGCTAAATGAGTATTGTGTTTTGTTTAATACAGTGCTTTGAGAAGTAAGGTTTCCTTTTCCTTCTTTACCTGTTCCTTGCCAGTTGGCCGTTGCAAATCTTTTCATAATAATACGTTAGGTTTTAATTAGTGATCGCCAAGGTAACAAAGTTTTTTAGAATGTAAAATGGCAGATGGAAAATGGTTAAGTCCTGTTATATTTCCATTTTTCCGCATCCATTTTACAAAACAGTTTTAAGCGTGTTTTAACTCCGCCATTACCTTATCCACATCTACATTTAATCCCTTTGCAATTCCCATTCCAAGTTTGGGATCGGCCCGGAAAAAATGGCATAGCTGGCGGTTTACGATGAGCTCTTTTTTAGGACCTGTTATGCCACTCATGGCTCCCACTATGTTTGACACCAGGTTATGCCTGTCGTAGTCGTTCATGGCCTTATTAAATAACAGACCCGGTTGTGTGTAATGATCGTTATCATTTTCGCCATTCCGGTCATACCAGTCCGCGACAGTACTATCGAGTTTCATGGCAGGCTCTTTGTATGATTCGTCCACATAGATATCATCGAAGCTGTTTGGAAAATAGTTCGGGTTGTTTTCACCGTTCCCGTTTACGGCCATTGCACCATCGCGTTCGTAATTGCTCACCATAAAAGGACATTTATTTACAGGGATCTGTTCGTAGTTGACACCGAGGCGGTAACGGTGCGCGTCCGGGTATGAGAGTAAACGTCCCTGTAACATTTTATCAGGTGAATAACCAATGCCATCCACCACATGCGCGGGTGCAAAAGCTGATTGTTCCACTTCCGCAAAATAATTTTTAGGGATCTGGTTCAGTTCAAATGTGCCAACATCGATCAGGGGAAAATCTCCATGCGGCCATACTTTGGTGAGATCAAAGGGATTAAATTTAAAATTCTTTGCCTGTTCAGGCGTCATGACCTGGATCTTCATCGCCCATTGTGGAAATTCTTTTCTGTCAATGGCCTCCACCAGGTCTCGTTGCGCGAAATCCGGGTCTTTGCCCTTCATGGCTGCAGCGTCGGCGTCTGTAAAGTTTTTGATTCCCTGTTTGGTTTTAAAGTGGAATTTTACGTACACCATTTCATTTTTGGCATTGATCATGGAAAAGGTGTGGCTGCCGAAGCCATCCATGTGCCTGTAGCCGTGAGGCGTTCCACGGTCACTCATGAGGATCATTACCTGGTGCAGACTTTCAGGATTGAGGCTCCAGAAATCCCACATCATGGTCGGGCTTTTACAATTGGTACGCGGGTCACGTTTTTGCGTATGAATAAAATCGCCGAATTTCTTCGGGTCCTTAATAAAGAACACCGGGGTATTATTACCCACAAGGTCCCAGTTACCGTCTTCGGTATAAAACTTGATCGCGAAACCGCGCGGATCACGTTCGGTATCGGCGCTGCCTTTTTCCCCACCAACGGTACTGAAGCGTAAAAAGAGTTTGGTTTCTTTTCCTATTTTATTAAAGATCTTTGCCTTGGTGTATTTTGAAATGTCGTGTGTAACGGTAAAGGTGCCGAAAGCGCCCGTGCCCTTTGCATGCACCACGCGTTCCGGGATCCGCTCCCGGTTAAAATGGGCCATTTTTTCGTGGAGTATAAAATCCTGAAGGAGCAATGGTCCGCGCGCTCCTACGCTCATCGTGTTTTCGTTTTCGGTATAGGGTTTACCGGAGGCAGTTGTAAGCTTGCGTTTTTTGTCTTTTTCGTTTTTCATGATCCAGGTTTTGATAGGCCGAAATTGAGAAAACTAAGTTGATATATCAATTTGATATTTTCTATCTTTACATAGACAATATCTATTACATGAATTTTCAGCAACTGGAATATATTATCGCCGTACATAACCACAGGCATTTTGCAAAAGCTGCAGAAAAGTGTTTTGTAACCCAGCCCACGTTAAGTATGATGATCCACAAGCTGGAGGAGGAGCTGGGCGTGAAGATCTTTGACCGGAGCAAACAACCGGTTGTAACCACCAAGGACGGGGAAGAAATTATCAAACGCGCAAAAGTGGTCATCGCGCAGGCAGAATTTTTAAAACACTATGCAAGTGAATTAAGAGGTGAAATAACGGGTGAACTGAGGCTCGGTATCATTCCAACGCTGGCGCCATACCTGTTGCCTTTATTCCTCACTTCCTTTCATGAACAATACCCCACGCTCCGGATCTTTGTGAAGGAAATGGTGACAGATGAGATCATCCTGAGGCTCCAGTCAGGGGAACTGGATATGGGCCTGCTAGCCACACCTATCCATGAAAGCGGACTGGAGGAACATCCTTTGTTCTACGAGGAGTTTTTTGTGTATGCTTCGAAAGAGGAAAAATTGCCTAAAAAGAAATACCTGCTTCCAAAACAGATCGATATTAATCATTTATGGCTGCTGGAGGAAGGGCACTGCCTGCGCAACCAGGTATTCAATTTATGCGAATTAAAAAAGCAGGAGAAAGAGACGTTGAATTACGAGGCCGGGAGTATTGAAACCTTGATCAACCTGGTAGATTATAACGGCGGGATCACAATCATTCCGGGTCTGGCAGAACTGAACTTAAAAACCGCGCAGAAGAAAAACATCCGGGAATTTGCCAACCCCAAGCCTGTACGTGAGATCAGCCTTGTAGTGATCAGGAATTTTCCCAGAAAAAAAATACTGGAGCAGCTAAAGGAAGAGATCATAAACAATGTGCCAAAAAGCATGCAACAGCAGAAGCAGAGGAAAATAACGCAGATCTGACTAGGGAACCTGGGACGAACAGGATATCAACCGCTTGCTCTATCCTGTTCAAAAGTTTCGAAGTGTTAAGATTTAAAATTTAACACTGACGCTTTCTTATTCAGGATACATTTGTTCATAAGAATCAATTAAATCAACTGGATCATGGAAGATTTAAAAAAGGCCATACAGGAACGGGCGGAAAAACCTGAACATATAAAAAAGGAGATCACGAGGCGGATCGAAGAAAAGATCCGCAGGGAGGAGGCCTTTCTCAAAAATTACGATGAGGTTTTAAATACGCGCATTCTGAATATTTTCAGAAAAACCATTGAGGAAACGGATAGAAGTCACGATCACAGAGCGTTAAAGATCATTAACGGGGAGCTTGTGCATATGCGGCTTGATTCATTCCAGGGGCAGGCAGAAGGAATAAAAGTGGATTTTGATTCAGATAATGTACCGATGTACATTTGGTTCAATCCGGATCCTTCTATTCAGAAAATAATTTTTAAAATAATGTATGAAGGAGAAAGGATCAGTGAGATAGAGCACTATGACCTGGAAGAGATCGGTTCCGATTTCCTGATCGGTTTAATCACAAAAAAGTATTTTACCTCGGAAGTAGCATTAAGCTGAATTCTCTTCGTTCCCTGGTCTTTCCGCTGGTGTCTCTACTGGCTGGTTTTATTCAGCAACTCAAGCTCAGAATCATCTAATTTTAATGTGGTGGCATTCACCAGATCTCTCAACTGCTCTGGACTGGTGGCACTCGCAATTGGCGCTGTTACCGAAGGCCTCGCCATTAACCAGGCCAGGGACACGCTTGCTACACTAGTTTTATGTTGCGAAGAAATCTCATCCAGGACCTTCAGAATTTTAAGACCTTTTTCGTTAAGGTATTTGGAAGCGCCTTTCCCCCGCACACTTTTTGAGCTGTCGTTTTCGTTACGGTATTTGCCGGTGAGAAACCCGGAAGCAAGAGAATAATAAGGCACAACGCCGATCTTATTTTCAAGGCAGGTAGTTTCCAGGTCGCCTTCAAATAAAGCACGTTCCATTAAATTATAATGGGGCTGCAGGGTTTCGTAACGGGGATAGTTAAATTTTTTACTGATGGCCAGGGCTTCTTGTAAACGCCCGGCTGAATAATTGGAAGCCCCGATGTACCGCACCTTTCCTTCTTTAATTAAATGCTGATAAGCATCGAGTGTTTCTTCCAGCGGAGTTGTTTTATCATCATCGTGACTTTGATACAGATCTATGTAATCTGTCTGCAGGCGCTTTAGAGAATCATTTACCGCGTTAAGAATGTATTTTTTCGAAAGTCCGATCTTACCATTGCCCATATCTTTGCCCACTTTGGTGGCAATGATCATGTCCTTTCGGTTACCGCGTTTTTTCATCCAGCTGCCGAGGATGCTTTCCGATTGTCCGCCCGCACTATTGTTGGCCCAGCGGGAGTATACGTCAGCTGTATCAATAAAATTAAAACCGGCAGCGGAAAACGCGTCCAGTACTTCAAAGGAGCTCTGTTCCAGGATGGTCCAGCCGAATACATTGCCACCCAGCATAAGCGGGCTTACCAGGAGGGAAGAATTTCCAAGTTGTCTTTTTTGCATGAACAAAAGTAAGGGAGTATTTGTAAAATAAAAACCCAGGTGAACTTCCAGCGGGCTTTTATTTTTCGTTTCCCTTGGGGTTTCATTTCTTAATTGTTGCGAAACCTGTTAGATAAGGAAAAACGAGAACAGGATCTTATTTATTTTCTAATACAATAATTTTATGGGTTGAAAATTTATCGGTGATAAAATACACACCACTGCCAAGATCTGTTATGCGGACGGAATTGTTGTTCTTTTCATGAAGATACACGCACTTTAAAATCCTTCCGGACATGTCCTGAATTATTACGGGGCTTTCCTGATTTGTCTGGATCGTAAAAGATCCATTTGACGGGTTTGGGTAGATCTTCAATGCGTTTTTTTCAATATGATCATTATAAACGCCTGTACAATTGGTTACAGCTACTTCTGCTGTGGAAGTACCTGGGCAAGTAGACGAGTTAGCTACAACCGAATAAGTTGTGCTAACTGTTGGTGAAACCACAAGGGAAGAACTTGTAGCTCCTGTGTTCCATAAATACGTGTTGATTCCGGTACCAAGGGCATTTAATGTTGCTGACTGACCTGCACAAATTGTGTGGCTATTTACGGATACCGTAGGTGTAGTACCGAAAATGAGATTAATAGTTTGGGTAAGGGGAGCATTACCGATGTTACCAATTGATAAGGTGTAAATTCCAGGCGTGGACGTGATGATGGATTGATTATTCCCGGTGATTCCCGGTCCTGCCCAGGTATAAGAATTGGCCGGCAATGAGGTTAACGTTGCGGTTGTATTATCACAAATAACAGTATTGTTCCCATTTTGAACTCCATTGGCGGTAAACGCTGCGGGAGAACAGGCTCCGTCAAAAAAAATTCTCGGAGCATGACCGCCGGCAGAACAGGAGCCGGCCTCCAGACGGATTTTAACGCAGGTACCCGAATATTGGCTCAGATTGAACGTTTTTATAAACCAAAAAGGTGTGTAAACAACTCCGGTTGTGGTTGATGACATGCCTATGGTACCGGTACCCGTACAGAGTTGATTGCCTGACCAAATGGGAGTTGCGGATGAAGTGGAGGCCGGAATAAGATTATTTGAACAATCCCTTAATTCTATGTTGAAGTAATCACTTTGGCAGCAAGGGTGGTTGGAAGGGTTCATGGATACAAAGTACGCGTATTGTAAAAATTGATTGGAGGGCGTTACCGAAAATATTTGCTCCGCCCTTACAAGGCCTGTGTTCATATTCATGTTATACGTGGTAAAGGAATTTAATTCCAGTATGGTATTTCCCGAAAAAGGTGAATTCGGTATAACGGTTGGCGTGGTCCAATTTGTCGAATAACCAGGGGGTATAACATAGGGAGTAGTAACAATATTTACGGTTGTGTTTAACATCACCTGGTAATTATAACAGAGGCCGTTAATGGTGCTATTTGTGGCGGCATAGTTGGTTTCGCTTGTTTGCCAGCCGGGGATAACGGTGTATGTACCACCGGCCAGAGATTCAAAACCGATATTATTGCAGGAGGAGTTGATTTGAGCGCTCAGTCCTAAGGGAAGTGAAACACTTAATGCATAAAGTATTTTTTTAATCATGCTTAGAGGTAAAACAAGTATTATGCCGGAAAGTGTTAATTAAATTCGGGTTATAATTTAAAAAGTCCTGAAGGTTGAACGTTTTTTTTGTTTAAGTGATGATACAAAAAGTAAAGAATATGTGTAAAATAAAAAAGCCCCTGTTTTTATGCAGGAGCTTTTATAAATGTGTGATGAATTATTTGTTTAGAATGATCTTGTCATTTAAACGAATGTCCTCACCATTTACGTAAATAAAATAAATGCCGTTTGAAAGAGATCCCAGATCGATTTGTTCCTGGTGATTCTGAATACTTTGCAGGTTAGCCGAGTATACCTGTCTTCCATGCAAGTCAGTTATTGAAACGAGCACATCTTTCCGTCTTTCTAGGTCTATCCAAATGCTCAGCTTGCCATTGTTTGGATTCGGAAAAATCCTGAGGATATTTTTGTTATTTGTTTTTTGAATTGAGGTAGTCGCTTCTTCCCTGAAGCCCGATGTGGCATTGCAGATCTTTTTAAGGAAGATATCATTAATGCCCGAAAAAGTACTTAGGGTTACCGGCCATGTAGTAGTAAATACAGCTGCGGTTCCCATGAAGGATCCGGTTAAGTACGCATTATCATTTCCATCAAAAGCAATACCGTTGCCCTGGTCGTTGTTAAGATCGCCAAACTGCATGGTCCTGTTTATCATCCAGCATGCACCCGTGTTGTTATATTTGTTTACATATACTTCACGTGCACCTCCTGTTGCGCCAACACTCTTGCATGTAAGCGCAAAGCCTCCGCCTGATTTGGTAAAATATCCCGTTGTGTATATGTTGTTACTCATGTCTGTGCATACCGCGCGGCCTTCATCATTTGAGTTATTTCCCTCCCTGACGGACCAAAGAAGATTTCCACCCGAAGGATGATATTGAGCAGTAAATATATCAAAGCCACCTGCGCTTCCCAAAATAGTGTTAGGAGGACCAGTAAACAATTCTGTACCTTCGAAGCCGCCAGTAATGACAGGTGTTCCACTGGCATCAGTTGCTACCGCATTGGCCCAGCTGTTTCCCGACATTGGTGAATTTGCAAAAACATTTCTCGCCCAAAGAGGTGTCATGGTTGAATTTGTTTTAAGTAAAAAAGCCTGCTTGCCACCATTAGGAGCAGTATTAATAATAGCTCCTCCTCCAAATACCAGCATGTTATTAAACTCACCAGTTACATATATATTAGGAGGACTTGCCTGGTCAACAGTGATGCCATTACCGCTTGAAGAAATGGAAGTCCCGGTAGCGGTATAGTTATGAGCTGTTATAACTGTTCCGGTAGTAGCGCTATGCCTGGTGACAAAAACATTCCTGAATGTATTAATAACTGGAAAAGGCATGGGTGTTGGAGTACAACCTATGGCCGCGCTTCCTTCAATATACCCGGTAACATAGAACTCTGAGCCCGTAGCATTCAGGGCAATGGCCTTCCCTGCATCATCAGCGGGGCCTCCACCCTGGCAGGCCCAGAGCACGGCTCCCGTCTTGTCATATTTGGCTATAAAAATATCTTCGGTAGTGCTGGGAGTTGTTCCTAAAGAATAAGGACCAACATTAAATTTATTTTTAAACCTGCCGGTTACATACGCGTTTCCAAGTCCATCAACGGTAATTCCAAGCCCTTCGGAAAAATCAGCGCTTACACTTCGCTCTGCCCACTGTGCAATGCCACAATTGTTGTATTTGGCAATAAAGAAATCACCGACACCGTTTGCAGTAAGTATTATGCCATTCCCAAAATCACAACGTTCAAGAATACTACCGGTAATATATACATCTCCTGATATTTTTTCAGTGGCGATCGCATGTGCAAAATTATTACTTGATGCAGACCCCCATGTTTGCCACGCCCAGTCACATGAACCAGGAACCGTGAGTGTCATTATCTTTGAACCTGTGCAGCCAATGGCACTGGTATAGCTGTACATAATTGTGTGGGTGCCGGGTCCGGCTGCATTAGGGTCGAAGATAGAAGTAACGCTGTTTACAAATGGCCCTGAGTAAACCCCTCCGGTGGGGATGCCTCCATATAAGCTAAATGATGAGGTTCCGTAACAGGTAGTAAGTGTGCAAGGACTGCAGGTAACGAGTGTTGGATTTGGATTAACTGTAACTGTAACTGTACTTTGAGAACTACCACAACCACCCGGCGCTGTAACAACGAGGGTATACACTGTTGTAATAGTTGGTGTAACAATAATAGTAGGGGTAGCGGGGTAAGAGCCGGCTGGTGAGGAGATCCAGCTATAAGTCATTTTTCCAGGAGAGGCAAGAGGTGTACCAATAACTGTGCTTTGTCCACAAGTAATTACCTTTGATGCTCCTGCCTGCGATAGTATAGGTTCAACATACACATCATCAACAAAATAATGACTTATCGGATCTGTTGGAGTTCCCGATGACATGCAGAAGGGAAGGAAAGTTGGGTCATTGCCAAAATTACCAATGTATAAATTATAAAGTGTACTTGCTGTTGTAAAGCAACCGGATACCTGTGTCCATGCGTGACAAACAGTAGGGCTATTTATGAATGGGCCGGGAGGGGTTAAAGGCATAACATAAGGAGCGTCGCCCGGCGGAGGCGACAGCGAAACGGGTGTAAACAACATGCCAATAGAAGTTCCGTACATAGAGGAGTTTTTCAGATTTACATACATTTCAGCATAATATTTTCCGGGGCCCAATACAACTGGCTGGTAGAGATAATCCCGCTGATTACTTCCGTTTGTAAAGCAGCGTATCCTCATCATACCATGCGTACCATTAAAAACCGTGTGTTCGTATTGATTTCCAAGCGGATCAACCTGAGGAACATCAACGTTTCCCGGAATATTGGAAGAGCAACCGTTTAAATAATCAGGCATACCTCCGGAAAAACTGTACCAGTATTGTCCACGACTTGTTTGGTCAGGCCACTGCGGGCATGCGGTAAAACTGTCGAAACAGCCATTCATTACCAGGTTTTGGGAAGGGGCACAGGGGTTTCCGAGTTGGGCACTGAGGCCCGTGTGAATTAAGAGTGCAAGCAGGATTAAGAAAAAATGCCCATTGGCAGAGCCAAAACCGTAAGTTTTTCTTCGATAGGTAAAAGGAAGATGATTTTTCATGATTTTATTTTTAAGTGAGTAATTTATTGTCTCACAAAAAAACTACGGGTAACGGCAAAATCATATAAGGGATCAATACGCGGTTCGATTTTAAGAATTTGTGGCGCAATACTGAAATAGACGGCACTTAAAACTGCACCATCGAGAGCCTGTTGAGCAGCTCGGTTTTTTTACGGCGCGATACTTCGCAGGTTTCGCCATTGCTCATCAGTACATAACCTCCTTCACCCTTGATGTATTTTTTTACATGTTTCAGGTTTACAAGGCTTGAGTTGTGGACGCGGAAAAAATTAAGATCGGCGAGCATGTCTTCATATTCTTTAAGGATCCGCGAAACCATGAGCCTGGAACCATTGGTGAGCACAATTTCGGTGTAACTCTCATGGGCAAGGCATTTAACAATGTCTTCGGTGTTTAACATTTGTAACCCGTCGAAGGTTGGCACCGAGATCCTGGCTTGTTTGCTTTTTATATTCAGGTTCGACAGCAGGAGTTCAAAATCATTTGCCGGGTTGTTTTTCCGGCCCTTCCTGTTTTCAATTTTATGAATGGCTGCCACCAGGTCGTCGGCATCAATGGGTTTCAGCAAATAATCCAGCGCGCTGAATTTTATGGCTTTTAAGGCATATTGATTATAGGCTGTGGTAAAGATCACATCAAAATCGGGATCCTTTATTTTTTCAAATAAGGCAAATCCATTGTTAAAGGGCATTTCAATATCGAGGAAAACCAGGCCGGGTGCATGTTTTGATATAGCAGACAGAGCTTCCTCCACAGAGGCGCAGTGTTCGAGGATCTTTACCGAAGGGCAATTATTCTTTATCAGTGTTTCAAGAAAGCACCTGCTTTTTTCCTCGTCGTCTACTATGATCGCTTTTATCATTGGGTTCGAACTTTCGTTAAACAAGCTTAATTAAAAATTGCAAATTATAAAACATCCCGGTTGAATTTTAGACCAAAACGGGTCTTAAGGCGATATGATCCTTTTGTGCGCCTTATCCCTCGCGGATCGTCAGCTCAACCCGTGTGCCCAGCGCCTTTCCCTCTTCATTAACAAGATCCGTAACAATTACATTCATATTACTTGTGGTAATGTTGTTCAGTATATCCAGGCGTTCCCTGGTGAGGGACATCCCGGCGGACCTGTGTTCCGGGTGTTGTTCTTTTTTTATTTCGTAAGACCGCTGCCTTCCGATGCCATTATCCTCGATGGTGCATTTCAGTATATTGTCCTGCCGGCAAAAGAATATCCCGATTTGACCTTTTTCTTTTTTGTGCATCAGGCCGTGCCAGACCGCGTTTTCAACATAAGGCTGGATCACCATGGAAGGAATAAACGTTTCAGCGCTGTTTATTGTTTCGCTGACGGTGATCGTAAAACTAAATTTGTTCTCAAAGCGCAGCGCTTCCAGTTCGAGGTAAAGGCGCAGGGCATCCAGCTCCGTATGGAGAGGAACGGGGGATGGTTTGGAATTATCAAAAACATAGCGGATCAATTTGGCGAATTTGGAAAGATACTTTTGGGATGAAGCGGCATCGTTGTTTGTAATAAAATGTTGAACCGAGTTGATCACGTTAAAAATAAAATGAGGATTCATACGTGCTCTAAGGGCCATGAGTTCGCTGGTTTCGATCTGGCGCTGAATAATGGATCTGGCTATTTCACGCCGTTTAACGGCCCTGATCCTTTTTTGAAAAATAATAAGTATGACGGATAAACCAAACAGGCATGCCGCTATTTTAAAAACCAGGGTTTGCCACCAGGGGCTTTTGATGCTGAATACAAGCCCGGCGGGTGCAGTGCTCCAGAAGCCATCGTTGTTCCGGCCCTGTACAATAAAAGTATAGGTGCCGGACGGAAGCGCCTGGTATTTTACGGAAGTTTGATGCGTGTAATTCCAATAGGAGTCCAGCCCCTCGAGCTTATATTTATATATAATTTCGCTGGGCGCTTTAAAAGAGAGGGCTACAAAAGAAATGGCCAGGTGATTCTGATCATAGTTCAGAGATTGAAGTTTGCCGGGATCGATCATACTATCATTCACTAAAATGGAATTAATGTAAACAGGGGGCGGGGTAGTGTTATAGGCCAGTTTTTGAGGGTCAAATATGGTGATGCCATTGTTATGGATCAACCAGAGTTTATTTCCCAATTCAAGAATATGATTTACTTCGTTGCTTAATAGACCCTGGGCAGTTGAAAAATTGCGCACCAGGAAACTGTCTGTTTCTGTAAGCCCGATCCTGCTCAGGCCATTGTTTGTTCCCACCCAGATCGTATTTTCCTTATCCTTAAAAACGGTTCTGCACATGTTGCCCGCAAGCCCTTCTTTTTTTGTGAAGTGCAGAAATTTATTTCCTTTTTTTATAATGATCCCTGCTCCGCGGCTTACCATCCATAAGGTACCATCTGGTGTTTCTTCCAGATCTACAATGCGGTTTGAGAGTAGTTTATTTTTTTCGCCAAGCGATTCTAAGCCGGAGGCGCCATTACTGAAAAACAGGCCTTCTATAGAACAGACCCAGATATTACCCCTGCTGTCTTCAAACATATTATCGGTGTAGGGTTTTATCAGAAAGGACCGGATCATTTTGCCTGTGGAGTCATATTCATGGATGTCGCCAAATCTCACTGCCCAGATAGTTCCGCGGGCGCCCCTGATCAATTTTCGTGATTTGAGATCGATCTTTTTGATCCGCGACGTTTTTTCGGGGTCCAGTTCGTATGCCGCATGCCTGGTTCCGGCAAGTAATTTTCCGTCTTTTTTCCAGATAAGACCGTCAATTTCATTAAGCGCTGTAATTTGCCTGTCAGGATCAATGGGGATGGAATGAATGGATTGTGTATCTAAAATACTGACACTGGCATTGAGATGGCCCAGCGCTACTTTTTCGTTTAAGACTTCTGCCTGAGTTATTTTGCTTTCGGATAAACCATCACCCGGGGTATAATACTGGAAATTAATATGAGGTAAATAATATATTCCCTGGCCTTCGGTAGCAAACCATAGGCCATTTTCGTGATCGCGGAGGATTGCGCCGATGGATTTTTTTTCAAGCGCATTTATGCGCGGCTTTTCCGTAAACGTTTTGCGGTTATAAGTTCTTAATCCTCCGTAATTCCCTATTAAAATGCTGTCATTGTCTTCAAACATGGTAATAATGAAGTCGTCTTCCTTTTTGGAGCGGATCAACCCTCTGTGATCAAAATAAAAAACCCAGTCGTTGAGAGAGAACAAAAATGAGCCGTTCTTTAATCTTAAACAGCTGCATTTTATTTTTTGAGAAGAACTTCCGGAATAAAATGCGTGTGTGTATTCTTTTTTCGCTTTCGTGTATACGTGTATGTAGAGCGTATCATTCTTATTGGCCCTGCCCCCGTAAACAAAGCCCGTGTTATCTATCTTATATATGTACCCTCCTTTTTCTTTAAAAGGAAGTGTTTCTACTTTCAAATCTCTCCATCCGGGCAGGACCTTAACGATGTCTGCACTATAAATTCCCAGCCAGATGGTATCGCCCCTGTCGACATACATAGAGGTTACCATTCTTTGACTAATTTGTTTCATAAGTTTTTTATTCACCGGAAGCGTAGAGATCACCCCATTAACGTAATAGGAAAGCTCGCCTGTGTAGGAAAGAAACCATATCCTTCCCTTATGATCTTCCCGGAGAATTACAATACTATTATCCGGCAAGCCGTTTTCGGTACTGAAGTTTTTAAACTCGTAGCCGTCATACCTGCTTACTCCCATGTCTCCGGCAAACCAAAGATAACCCTTTGAGTCCTGCAGCATGTTATAAACGTCGGAACTTGGGAGCCCGTCGGATACATTGTAATTGCGGAGCTGGTAAAACTGGGAAAAGCTCCAGGCAGGGACAAGGAGCGTAATTAAGACAAGGATGTTGCGCAAACCAAAATAAAAATTCATAACCGGGTTGGGCAAAACAAGTTATACATAGAGCAGGATTTGCTGCGTCCTGTTTCATTTTGATCAAATGAAAGGTAAATACAATATTTATTTTTGCAAATACCAGTATAGAAATTTCGAGTGACAAGGTGGTTCTAATGAGGGAATCACAAACCGAGATCAGATTGCAGCTGTGAAATTTGTTAATACTATAATTCGTAGCAAAGTATCACTACTTTATGTAGTAATTTTGTAAAAGGATAAACATTAATACCTGTGAGGGGCCCTGTTATTTAAACCCAACTGTTCTATAAAGTAACGTGGTTCTTCACAGGAAATTAAAAACAAACAAAACACATATGAAAACACAGACAAAGATCGAAACTTACTTTACCATGATAGAAGGCATCAGGTACGAGAACCAGAACGGCGGCGCATATGCGTATGTCCAATTCCTGGCCTATTCGCGGGAGTTGGTAAAACTGTTACGTCCTTTAAAAAAGGTGAATAAGCAGATCGATACGATCGAAGCTGCGAGCTGGTTGTTTAACGAATACCTGGCAACTAATTTTACACACCGCCAAAAGGTGATCTTTGAAACAAAGATGAGTGAGCTGAAAGATATCTTTAATTTGATCCGTCTCACCATCAAGCAACCTGAACTGGACCTGCCATTGGGCAACAGACAGTTGCACAAACAAGCGGCATAACAGGAAGAATATGAAAACCATAGAGATCAGAAGATCAATTGAGAGTGACCTGGAGGCTTTATTTATTTTCCAGCTTGATCCCAAAGCAAATTACCTGGCAGCATTCACTTCAAAAGACCCCACTGACAGAGATGCATATTTTTTAAAGTGGCAAAAGTTATTAGTTGACGAAAAAATACACATGCAGACCATACTGATGGATGGCTTAATCGTGGGAAACGTCTCAAAATATGAAATAGACGGCAAACCTGAAATTACCTATGGTATTGGAAAAGCGTTCTGGGGACAAGGGATAACAACAACAGCACTGAGAAAATTTTTGAAGATTGAACCTGCGAGACCTATGAATGGCGCTGTGGCGTTTGACAATTATGCCTCCCAAAAAGTGCTGGAAAAATGCGGATTTAAAAAGGTTGGAACGAAGAGGGCATTTGCAAATGCAAGAGGAAAAGAAATTGAAGAATATATTTATGTACTTCATTAAAAAAGGTGGCGGAAAGATAAAGACAAGAGTAATGATATCCGGGCACCAGTACTGATGGACCAATTAGTAAATACCTAACGTTGTAGTCATGAATGGCCAGCTAAATTTATTTGGTGAGGAAGCCTACGAGTACTTTTTCCTGATCCGGCCGGACCAAAAAACGGACAAGGAAGTGAAGCTATACAAACGGATTGTGAATAGTTCTATTCATTTATCCTATGAAAACCTTTGGTCTGTTCCGCATTTGTCTTTGTTTAAGTGGAAGGCCAATGGTAGCATGGATGATTTTATTATTGAGAAAACAACAAAAGCGTTAAAAGATACCACAGGATTTACGGTGAAGCTGGACGGCATAGATATTTATCATCACGGCAGTGTAAAAAAATCACTGGTTTTAAAAGTAAAAAATCCTGAACCCATCCGGATAGTGAGTAAATCCCTGGTAAACGCATTTAAATTCCAGTCCCGCAAAATTTCCACGCATATAACCATTGTCCGGTCTATTCCCGTGGAGGAATTTGATAAATTGAGTTATTCTTTAATCCAGTTTGATTATAAAGGAGAATTTTGGTGTAATAAAATTACCATCCTTAAAAAAATGGCAGGGAGAGATAAAAATTATGTGGTGCTGCGCGAGGTGGTATTGAATTAAAAGAAAAAGATCCAGGCAGAGAGTCACACTTATTCTCTAAAATAAACAGTTGTGACGAAGGGCGTTTATCGGCTGTTTCATATACTATCCATAGGGTATCCTGGGAGTATCTATGGAGTATCCATAGTTATGTCTTGTCCTGTCTTGTATCCTGTTCGTCCTTGTTTTCTCGTTTCACTGTATCGTCCTGAAATAAGTTGACAGTGTTAATAATTAATCCTGATATAGGTTTACACTGGTTTCTGTTAGTCCTAAAACTGGTTTACACCGATTTATTTTAGTCCTGGTATTGGTTTAC
>Ga0208492_1000279_pt1 | contig 47499 bp, 42 predicted proteins | sample Subbioar_CSW14AB_FD_184820 | JGI IMG/M metagenome (GOLD analysis project Ga0208492, IMG submission 184820) | Serpentinite rock and fluid subsurface biosphere microbial communities from McLaughlin Reserve, California, USA - CR12Mar_CSW14AB (SPAdes) | ecosystem: Environmental > Terrestrial > Deep... | reverse complement strand
CGCCGATCAGCGTGTCCGCGCCCTCGGGCAGGTCGTCGACGAACGCGGCCTGCGCGACGTCCAGCGCCTCGCGCAGCACACGGTCCGCCTCCGGCGAGCGTGGGTCGAGGTCGTCGCGTCCGAGCAGGACGTTGTCGCGCACCGAGGCGGAGAAGAGCGTCGCGTCCTCGAACGCGGTCGCGATGATCCGCCGCAGGTCGACCAGGCGCAGGTCGCGCACGTCGACGCCGTCGATCGTGACGCGGCCGCCCGTGACGTCGTACAGACGCGTGGGCAGCGTCGTGAGCGTGGTCTTGCCCGATCCGGTCAGCCCGACGAGCGCCATGGTCTCGCCCGGGCGCACCTCGAGGTCGATGCCGTTCAGCAGGTCCGGCTCGGCCGATCCGGCGTCCTGGTAGCGGAAGTGCACGCCCTCGAACGCCAGCGCGCCGCGCGGCTCGGCGATCTCGACCGGGCGCTCCGGGTCGGTGATCGTGTTCTGCGCGTCGAACACCTCGAAGATGCGGTCGGTGGCCGTGCGGGCGTCCATCATGAACGCGAACAGGAACCCGATCGACTCGATCGGCCAGCGCAGGATGGTCACCATCGCGAAGTACGCGAACAGCTGGTCCACGCCGATCCGCCCGAGCGATGCGAGCCAGATGCCCATGATGAGGCTGACCGCGAACGCGAACTCCTGCATGAACACGAACCAGAACTCGATGCGCGCGATCGCGCCGGCCTTGCGCATCTCGGTGTCGCGCAGCGTCTGGGCCTGGCGCGTGAAGCGGCGCAGCGCGTGCGGGCCGCGCCCGAAGGCCTTGAGCACGCGGATGCCGTGCACGCTCTCCTCGACGCTCGTGGCGAGGTCACCCTGCTGGTCCTGGCTGAGGCGCGTGAGCGTGCCGTACTCGCGCTCGAACAGGAAGCCCTGGATCCACATCGGGATGCCCGAGGCGACGAACACGGCGGCGAGCGCCCAGTGCCACTGGAACAGCAGCACGGCGCCGATGACGACCGTGAGCACGTTGACCACGAGCAGGATGAGGCCGAACGCGAGCCAGCGGCGGATGAGGCCGATGTCCTGCATCATGCGGCTGAGCAGCTGACCCGACTGCCACCGGTCGTGGAACGCGACGGGGAGGTGCCCCTCACTGGACTCAAACCGAACGTGCAGCAGCGATTCGAGCGGCTAGAAGCGGTGTGGAATCAGGCGAGGCTGGGCATCTACGACAGCGAAGCGGCACAGCAGGAGCAGGACTTCGATGTTGTCACGGAGCCAAGCAGACCACCTAGAACGCCTCCAACGCCGGAGGAAGTGGACGCTATTAGAACCGCGAAAGCCAGCGGTGAAAGTGTCCGCTCTATCGCTGAGCGATTCAACAAGCACCGCAGCACTGTCTGGCGGCACACGAAGGACATCCAGTAGTCGGCTCGCCGTGCGACTGTGGAGCGCACCGCGTGATCTACAGGCTGCGTGCTTGGCGGTGTTGCGGGGCACGTGGCTTCTGGCCGGAATCTGTCCTAGTCATGCTGAGGCGCTGGACGGCGGTGACCGCTGCCCGAGCGAAGCGGTACTCAGCCGCTTGATCGGCGCTCGTGACTGCCTTCGCGTCACCCAGCGGTGACGGGCCGGTGATCTCGTAGCGGTAGCGGTACAGCGCGACCGTGGTCGCGTGCAACTCCCACCGCTCTCGCACATCGGGCCGTGAACTCGGCTGCCCGAGTCTTGCCACCCATGCGGCTCCCGCTTCTTGGGCGTCGTGTAGGAGTCCACGTGCGGCGATCTCGATGACCGCCTGCCGCTCGGTGAGTGCGGTCTGCATGTCGTCTGCGATCGGCTCGGCAGGCGTTGGGATGAGCCCGGCGACTCGTGCTCTGGTTCGTTTACTGGGCCGGGGCTTCTGAGTAGCTTGGTCGAGCATGGTGGCGAGTTGCGCGGCGGGGTCGGTCTGCTCATCTCCGGGCAACAGGCGTGGCGCGAGCGCGCCGAGTGCGACTGCGGCGTGATGCCCTGCCGCTTCGTGTCGGGCGAGTGCCGCTTCGAGTCGTTCGTAGTAGGGGCTGGTGAACACGTCGTCGGCCACATTCTCGGGGAACGGTGCAATATCGAGCAGCGCGGCCCAGCGGTCGATCTGTGCCTCGCGGGCGAGCAGGTCGTACTCGGCAAGCAGCGTCGCAAGCGAGGCATGACGGTCAACTTCGAGGCTCAGCGTCTCGGTGGCGGAGAGGTCGGCGTCACTGCGCGCAAGTACCTTGGCGAGCCGGTCTGTCAGGGTCAGCGGCTCGGGCTGGTCGAGATGCGGCTCGATCTCGTGCGGGTCGGGCACGATGACGTAGGCGTGGTTGCGGTGCTTGCCTCGGGTCATGGCGACGTAGAACAACTCCCGCGACGATGCTTCGGGGTCAACGAGTGCGTGCGCGGTGTCGACGCTGGCTCCTTGGGCGCGGTGAACCGTGGAGGCGTAGCCGAGTTCGAGTTCCTCGCGCACGTACTTCGCGGGCAGCACGAGGGCTTTGCCGTGGGGCTGGTCGCCGAGCCCCAACCGGCGCACGGCGAGCGAGCCGTCGTCGTAGCGGTGAGTGACGTGCCAGCGGTCGCCGTTCTTGACCCACGTCCTGCCGATCGACAGGCGACGGTCGTTGAGCCGGGTGACGACGAGATCGCCGACGCCTGCGGTGGTGCCGTCGTGCAGACGCAGGCCGTCAGCCTCGACCTGCCCGGCTTCGATCAGATCGGCACGGGCGCGTTCGTTGAGCTGGGCGACCATCTCGCCGGTGCCCGCGATCATCAGCGTGCGCAGGCCCTCGTCGCGGTCGCTGCGCCATGCCTCGTAGATGCTGTCGAGCATCGTCTCGGCGTCACCGTCGAGCAGCCTGCCGCACTCCTGATACTCGTCGAGCGCATCCGTGTTTCCGTACCGCAGGCCGAGGCTGGCGGTCTTCTCCCACTCGTTGGCGAAGCGGCGCACATCAGTGAGCTCGGGAACCTGATCGCGGTGGCGGACGAGCATCCCGAACGCCCCGCCCGTGTCGACAGCGCTCAGCTGCGCCCAGTCGCCGATGAGCACGACCTTGGCTCCGACCTCGGCGGCGTGTTCGGCGATGCGATCGAGCGCGAGGGTTCCGGCGAGGGAGGACTCGTCCACGAGCACGAGTTGCCCGGCTTCGAGGTTCCAGCGTCCGTGGTGGTGTTCGTAGAGGAACTTCGCGGTGTTCTCCGCCCGGACACCGAGCGAGTCGCCGAGCACTTCGGCGGCAGCTGCTGACGGTGCGAGGCCGATCACCGAGTCGCGCCCGTGCGCGGCTGTCCATGCGCGATGGAGCGCGCGGAGCGCGGTGGTCTTGCCGGAACCGGCGGGGCCGACGAGCAGATCGAGCGTCAGCCCCGAGCGGGCGATGCGGGTGATGGCGACGGCCTGGTCGGGGTCGAGTCGGACGCCCCTGATCTTGCGTGAGGTGTGCCGCGCGACGAGCCGCGCCGTCAGTGCTGGCCCGCCGGTGCGCTGGCTGTGCGCGAGTAGGCGCTGCTCGGCGTCGAGGATGTCTTGGCTGGAGAATGCGATCTGATCGACCGGCTGGAACCTGTTGCCCTCGCCGTCGACGTAGTGGGCGGGTACGGCGCGGTCGTAGTCCGGGGTGAGCCGGAGCGATTCGGCTTCGGCGTGCGCGACGATCTGATCGAGCACCCGGATTCGGTCGTCGGTGGTTGCGAACCGGACGCCCATGATCTGCCGCATCGTCTCGGCGTGCAGGTTGAAGCGCCCCCAGGTTGCGCGCCGGTTCGCCACGCTCATCAGCACCACGGATGCGAGATCCTCGATCTGCTCCAGCCCGAGATCATCCGCGCGCAGTCGGGCTTCGGTCGCACCCCGGTCGAGCAGGTGTTGCGCCCAAGTGGGTGCATCCTCACCGAGCACGACCTCGGCCCGGGCACGCCAGTCGGCGGTGAGGTCGGCCAGCGAGTGCAGTTCTTTCTCGGGCCGGGTCTCCAAGGTCGCCTGCTGCCGGAGCTTCGCAATCGTCGCGGCCGAGGGTTGCCGTCCGTGCTGGGCGACGTACTGCTCGATCAGCCGGTTCTTGACTTGCTCGATGCCCTCCGCGCCGTCGCTGCCTCCGGTCGTGCGACGCGAGAACTCCGCGATCAACGCCGCCGGAACGCCCTCGATCTCCCAGCCGGTGTTGCGGTCTTTGCCCCGGTCGACGGGCACCCACGTCACGCCGAGCAACCGCGCGGTGTGGTCGGTGACAAAGGTGTTGTACGACTCCGAGAGAGCGACAGCCGCCTTGTGCAGTCGGCGAGAGTCGAGCGTGCGCCAGCGCCCGTCCTCGCCCTGCACCTTGTTCGACACCACAACGTGCGTATGCAGTTGCGGGTCGGCGGCTCGGGAGTCGTAGTGGTCGAACGCCGTGGCGATCACGCCCACGATCGGCATCTGAGCGATACCGCCCGCGCCGACGCGGGTTGCGGCGACGCGATCTTCCAGCAACGCGATCGTGTCTCGCATCGCGGCGTGATGCGCCTGCGCAATCAGCGCTTGCGTGCCCGCGTCGGCCACGCCCCAGATCGCGCTGACCGACTTGGGCGGGGAAAACGTCAAGTCGAACCCTGCAACGGCGGTGCGCGGCTTCTTCGCAGCCTCTTCCTCACGGATGCGCTGCACCGCCTCTGCTCGTGCCTCGCCTCGCAAGTCGGGGTCGAGTCGTGCAATGCGGGCCGCAATCCGCTCGCGTGGGGGTTGCAGCGCGGGGAACCTCTTGCCGAGCTTCTCGCCGGTGACCGGGTGGATGCCGTCACCGAGCAGTCGGGCCAGGTGTTCCTCGGTCACCGTGTCGCCCTCGGCCAACGCTGGTGTGCGCCCGTCGTCGAGGCTCATCAGGCCGGTGCCGACCCACGTTCCGGGTGGGCAGCCGGACTCGGTGTAGTACCGGGTCAGCGGGCTGCTCATCTCCCGGTCGCCGTCACCGACGACGACCGATTTCAGCAGGTACTCGTAGCCCTTGCCGGACGACATGACCCGGATGGTCATCACCACGACGGCCCCTCCCCGAGACCGTCACGGGAGGGGCGATCTCAGGGGTCAGGTGCGCGCGCAGCGCGCGGCCCGCACTCTTAGTGCCAGACGTGTGGGGGAACTGACGGCGTGGGGATGAAGCTTGGGCGGGCAGGCCGAAGAGACGAGCAATGCGACGCAGATCCTGCTTTGGCTAGAGCCTGGCACGGGATGCCGATGGGGATGAGCGGGTTCGCTGTGCGGATGGTCGCACTGATAGGATTGCACGCATGTCTGCTCGTTCTCAGCTGTGCCGGTCGGCGTTCAAGCCGATCTTCTGGGTGCTTCCGCACCCCGGCACGAACGGGTACAGGTCGTCCTGGGGTGCAATCCTCGCTGGGGCGACGCCCACTTCAGCCGATGCATAAGCATCGGCCGAATCACGTCTAGCGTTTCGCAAGGACGTCTCTACCTATTCGGCTCGATGGATGATCTGTCCGTTCGATCCGAGGTGGATTCTTGTTGTTCGCGTGTCTTGCGATTCTTCTTCTCTCCTGCTGTCTTGCGGCCCCGCTGACGCGCTGGCTGGGCCGTAACGCGGGCTGGGTACTCGCACTCCCGTTGCTGCTGGGGGCCGCGATTATCGCCGCGGTGAGCCTGGAGGCGGGTGGCGCAGCGGTCAACGAGTTCGTGCCGTGGATGCCGACGCTCGATATTGGCCTCTCCCTGCGTCTTGACGGGCTCTCGATGCTGTTCTCGCTCCTGGTGCTGGTGATCGGTGCGGGCGTGCTGGTCTACTCGGCGCGGTATCTCTCGGCCTCGGGTCAGCACGCCTCGTTCTATGTGCTGATGGTGGGCTTCGCGCTCGCGATGCTGGTGCTGGTGCTGGCTGACGATCTGGTGGTGTTGTTCGTCGCATGGGAAGCGACCACGCTTTGCTCGTTCTTCCTCATCGCTCGATCCGGTACTCACGCTCGGGAACCGGCGATCCGAACTCTGCTGGTGACGGCTGCGGGCGGCTTGAGCCTCCTGGCTGCCGTCGCGGTGATCGCAGTCGGTACGGGCACCACACAGATCAGCGCGGCGCTGGCGCATCCGGTTTGGAGGGAGCACGCCGGGTTTACGGTCGTGGTCGCGGTGCTGCTGGCCGTGGCAGCGTTCACGAAGTCTGCACAGTTTCCTTTCCAGTCGTGGCTGCCCGATTCGATGGTCGCGATCACTCCAGTGTCGGCGTATCTGCACGCCGCCGCGATGGTGAAGGCCGGAATCTACCTGCTGCTGCGCTTCTCTTCGACATTGGCGGGTGAGCCGATCTGGTCGCTACTGCTGATCGGGGCGGGGCTGACCACGGCGTTGCTCGGTGCGGTTGCGGCGCTGCGCCGGTACGACCTCAAGGAGCTGCTGGCGTACTCCACGATGAGCCAGCTCGGGCTGCTGGTCGCGATGATCGGCGTAGGAACGCCTGCCGCGCTGACGGCTGCACTTGTGCACACTGTCGCGCACGCGCTGTTCAAGTCAGCCCTGTTCATGCTGATCGGGGTGATTGATCACCGGGCGGGCACCCGCGATCTTCGAGAACTGGCCGTGCTCCGGCTGAGGATGCCCGCGACCGCTGTCGCGCTCGGCCTCGCGGCGGCATCTATGGCTGGCGTTCCGCTGCTGCTGGGCTTCATCAGTAAGGAGTTGATGTTCGCCGCGTTCCTCGAAGCACCTGGCGCGACATGGCTCCCCGTCCTCATTGTGTCGCTCGGGGCACTCACGGCGGTGTTCACCTTCGCCTACTCGGGCCGCATCGCGCTCGGCGCGTTCGCTGGCCGCTCAGGGCAGCAGGCCAGGGAAGGATCGCTACTGTTCTGGGGCGTTCCGGCTCTCGCTGCGGTGACCGGCCTCGTGCTTGGCGTATACCCGGCACCGCTCGACCACCTGATCACGGTTGCTGCGACTGCCACTGTCGGGGAGCCGGTGACTGCGCATCTGGCGCTGTGGCACGGCCTGAACCCGGCGCTCGGGGTATCGGCCCTCGTGATACTTACTGGCATGGGCCTCGTGCTCGCGAGAGTGCGGGTGGAGCGTGCGCTCGCTCCGCTCGACCTACCGTTCTCGGGCCTCGCAGTCGTGGACGCGCTGCGCACGGGCACGATTCGACTCGGCGCGACGGTCGGCGGCTGGGCGGGCACTCGCGCACCGAAGCTGCATCTGGTCATCCCGACTGTGAGTCTGACACTCATCGCACTAGTCGGCGTGTTCGTGCTCGACGGGCTGCCCCCGGTAGTGGGCGACCCATCGCGCCCGCTCGACTGGGTGCTGGTCGTGCTCATCGTGGTGGGCACCGCCGGGGCTGTCCTCGCGCGCACCCGCATTGCCGCGATTGTCGTCACCGGGGTCGTCGGCTTCACGATGACGCTGTGGTTCTTCGAGCTGGGAGCCGCCGACGTCGCCGTGACGCAGTTGCTCGTGGAGATTCTGACGGTCTGCGTGATGGTGCTATTGCTGCGGCGTCTCCCCGCTCGCTTCCGCAAGGAGAAGAAGCGCACTCGTATTCCTGCTGCCATCATCGCTGCCGGTGCCGGAATCGCAACGACGCTCGGCGTCTGGGCCTTCACCGGGCGACGCGAGATGTCCGATGCGGCCGCGTACTTCCTCCGCGAGGGCGAGGCGACCACAGGCGGTGCGAACATCGTGAACACGATCCTGGTGGACTTCCGCGCGCTAGATACGTTGGGCGAACTGACCGTGCTCGGCGTCGCAGGCATCGCTCTGGCGGCACTGCTGCATTCGCGAAGCCCGTTACCGACAAGAGGCGTGCACCTAGACGATTCGACACCGTTGGCGGATGCGGCAGCGAACTCGGTATTCGTGCGGTCGATCACTCGTGTGCTCGGCCCGGTCATCGTCGTCCTGTCGGCGATCCTGCTCGTACGCGGCCACCAGGAGCCGGGCGGCGGCTTCATCGCGGCGTTGATCGGCGGGGCTGGGTTCGCGCTGCTCTATCTCGCTGCCCCATCGGATGCGGCGGCGCGGGTGCGGTGGCCGTACATGGTGCTGATCGGCTCTGGCGTCACACTCGGCGCGGCCACCGGGTTCCTTGGCTACTTCGAGGGGTCGTTCCTCACGCCTCTGCACGCCGAGCTGCTGGGCGTGAAGCTGACCACCGCGCTCGTGTTCGACATGGGGGTGTATCTCGCGGTCATCGGAATCGTCCTGGCTGCGTTCAATCTGCTCGGTCGGCGTCACCATCTGCTGCGCGATGACCAACTGCCCGTATCGAAGGAGGTGAGCCACCGATGACTGTCGCACTGGTTTCAGGGGTGCTGGTCGCTGGTGCCGTCTATCTGTTCATGCAGCGAGAGATGCTGCGCGTGATTCTGGGATTCGTGCTGCTCGGACACGCCGCGAACCTCGTGCTGATGGCGGCAGGAGGCACGGCGCGTCGCGGTGAGCCATTCGGCACGCCCGCCGATCCCTCGACGGTGGCAGATCCGCTGCCCCAAGCCTTCGTGCTGACCGCGATCGTGATCGCGTTCTCCATCACGATTTTCATGCTCGTGCTGTCGGTAACCGGCACCGACAGCGACGACACAGCTGACGGTGCAACCGACGTCGACATTGAGGACGAGGGGGTGCGCGCATGATCGGGGCGCTCTTGCCACTGCTGGTCGCGGTGCCGCTGTTCGCCGCTGGGCTGCTGACGATGATCGGGCACCGGCCGAAGACGCACGCGGCACTCATGCTCATCGTACTCACCGCCTCGATGGGTGCTGGGGTGACGCTCGTGTATGTGTTCGCGTCGGGCGGTGCCGCTGCGCATGGCGTCGGCCTGTGGCCGTTCGGCATCGCGATCCCGTTCATCGCGGATATGTTCACGGCGCTCATGCTGACCGTCACCGGCCTGCTCTCGGTCGTGTGCGTGTGGTTCGCTCTGGCCTCCCACCGCGCGACCTCGCGGTTCTTCGCACCGTTGTTGCTCGTGCTCTTGGCCGGGGTGAACGGGGCGCTACTGACCGCAGACCTGTTCAACCTCTTCGTGTTCATCGAGGTCATGCTGCTGCCCTCCTACGGGTTGTTCGTTCTCGCGGCGCAAGGCTCCGCGCCGCTCAGGCAGATCGCGGGTGCCCGTCTCTACGTCACTCTGAACCTGCTCACCTCGACCGTTTTCCTCATCGGCGTCGGCTTCGTCTACGGCACAGCGGGCACCGTGAACCTCGCCGAGCTCGCCGGGGCAGCGCAGGCCGACGACGCCGTAGCGTTCGCGGTGGCGGTCTGTCTTTTCGCGCTCGGGATCAAGGCCTCCATCGTGCCCGTGCACGGCTGGCTCGCTCGCGCGTATCCGGCGACCTCGCCCGCGATCACCGCGCTCTTCTCCGGCCTGCACACGAAGGTCGCGATCTACGCGATCTACCGCATCTATGCCGTTGCTTTCGACGGCGCCAGCCAGTGGCTGTGGATCGGGGTGCTCGTGTTCTCGGCGACTATGCTCATCGGCGTGCTCGGCGCGGTGGGCGAGAGCACCGCCCGCTCGATTCTCGCGTTCCACATGGTCAGCCAGATCGGCTACATCCTCATGGGCGTCGCGCTCTTCACCGAGGCCGGATTGACGGCGGGCATTTTCTACCTTCTCCACCACATGATCGTGAAGGCGTCGCTGTTCCTCTCGACCGGTGCCATCGAAGTGCGCTACGGCACCGGCACCATCGGCGAACCCTCGGGCATCGCGAAAAGAGAACCGATCATCGCTGCCGCGTTCTTCGTAGCGGCCCTCTCCCTGGCCGGGTTGCCGCCATTCTCCGGCTTCGTCGCGAAGTTCTCGCTGATCTTCGCGTCCCTCGAAGCCGCGCAAGTTGTCGCCGTCGTGGTGATGCTCGTGGTCAGCCTCATCACGCTACTGTCGATGCTAAAAATCTGGTCGGGCGTCTTCTGGGGCAAGAACAAAGAATCCGACGACTCGCCTCCAATCCAGAGCAGCACTGGGTCTGTTCTGACAGCTGCGCCTCCGCGGATCAATGCTCGACTCGCGACACCGGCCGTCGTGCTCGCGGTCATCACGCTTGGCTTGGGCATTGGAGCTGAGGTACTGCTATCTCTCTCGGCCACTGCCGCCACCGGGTTGCTCGACCCGTCCGCCTACATCGAGGCGGTGACTGGCTCATGACCTGGATCACTTGGCCGTTCCGAGTCCTGACGTTCGGACTCTGGTTCGCCCGCGAGATCGTGATCGCGAACATCGCGGTGCTGCGCGACAACCTCACTCCGGGGCAGGATTCCACCCCCGGCATCGCCCGCTACATGACACGTTGCCGAAGTGACGGGGAGATCACGCTCCTTGCTGCCCTCATCACGCTCACGCCGGGCACGCTCACTCTCGGCACCGAGACAACCGAGGCTGGGCAACGATCGCTCTTCGTGCACGGCATGTATGCCGACAATGCGGATGCGCTCCGTGCCGAGCTGGAAGGCATGGAAACTCGAATGCTGCACGCCATCCGCAGAAACGGGAGCACATCATGATCGCGCTCGACGTCAGCATCATTCTCATCGCCATCGCGTGCGTCGCCTCGACCTACCGTATGCTTGCAGGCCCGACCGAAGCAGACCGGGCTATCGCCGGTGATCTCCTCCTGTTCGGTGTGATCGGACTGATCGCACTGTTCGGCATCCGCGCAGCCAGCACTTTCACCTTCGACATCGTGCTCATCGCCTCGGTCGTGGGATTCCTCGGCGCACTCTCCCTCGCCCGTGCACTCACAAGGGGGAAGAGATGACGATCCTCACCATCATCGGCAACGTGCTCATCGCGGCGGGAGCACTCGTGTTCACAACCGCTGCGCTCGGCCTGCTGCGCTTTCCCGACGCATACACACGAATCTCAGCGGTGGGCACCGCCGGAGGTATCGGGATCATCCTCGTCGTCACCGGCGCATTGCTCCATCAACCAACGATCCCCGACGTAATCAAGGTTCTCCTAATCATCGCGCTGCAACTGACGACCTCCGCTATCGGAAGTATCGCTATTGCGCGTTCGGCCTACCTCGTGCGAACCCCGTTGCGGCGTAGCTCGTACAACGAACTGACCGAGAACACCGATGACAACGAACGTCCTGGGTGATTCCACGATGCCGAGACTCGCCTACATAAGACAGAAACTCGTCGATGGGAGATACCGATGGGGTCACGTCTCGCATCGCACTGGCCGATATGGCGCTGAGTCGGTACGTCTAGTGGTCTATCCGCCGGATGTCTCAACTCTTGAGCGTCGCTGTGCACGGGTGGCTCGACTCTGGCCCGCTGTGAGCATCGGCGCAATCGTGGTGCTTGCGTTTCCCATAGTCTCGTTGGTCGAAGTGTCAGCACTGGTCGTGATCGGAATGCTGGCTGCCCTGTCTGTATTGAGCGGTGCAGCTATTGGTCGTGTAGCACGACCCGTCATCGAGCGCACCGTCGAGGCTTTCGTTGTGGTCTCGTTTCTCTCGCCGAGAGAGTCCGACCGAAAACGCTACGCACGAGTGATGGAGATAGCAGAAGATCTCCATTTTGCCGAACAGTGCCTCGACGACCGACGCATCTCGTGGAGTCGCTACAAGTCGCTTTGGGCTGAAAACTACGGGTTGGTGAGCATCTGATGCGGCCACACCAAGAGCAGAGCAAATGCTGGTCGAGTGCCGTCCTCCTGAGCAAGAGTCACCCACCCACCGCCCTCGGCACGGCGAGCCGGCTATGCAGAGGCTCTAGAGGGCGCTGAATCCAGTGATGCGCGCCGATCCGAACCAAGGCTTTGCCCCCGTGTTGGCGCGTACCTCCACCGTGTATCGACCAGTCGGGCCAGTGGCGTATGACTGCGTAAAAGTGATTGTCGTGCGCGATGGTTCTGCGTTTCTCTTCAGCGAGTTCGGAGAGCAGCCGGTCAAGCTCGGTGATGTTGTCGTGCTTGGCGCGAACGTACTGTGCGGCTCCGAACCGGAGGGACACATTACCGTCACCACGATCTACCTTGACACTGACTACGTGATCGATCAGGTTCGCTGGCAATACGCGGGAATGCTTCAAGATCGCCTTGACGCCCAGCGCTTCGCAGAAACGCTCTACTCGGAACCGGCACAGATCCTCCGCATTGGCGAGGAACGAGCCGGAATGCTGATGCCTTGGATCGATGAACTGACCGCGCTCAGCCTAGATGGGACGTTCGCACGTCACTACTACAGGATGCAAGCGCTGTGGTTTCAGATCGTGTATGTGATCGCTCCATTCATCAAAGTGTCGCCGGTGCGCATTTCACCATCTCAACGTGCTCACATCCGTCCCATTCTTCCACGGGATCGTCCCTTCGCGCCGTTGCGTGCCGAAGTTCGGAGGGCGGCCGAGTTGCTCCGTGATGACCCGGCGCGGCGATGGTCTCTAGACGATCTCGCCGCCGAAGTACATCTGTCACCCTCTCGTTTGAGCAGCGTGTTCGTTGAGGCTTACGGGAAGACCCCTCTGGCGTTCCTGACCATGATCAGGGCCGAACTCCTGGCAAAGTACCTGCGGGAGACCGACCTGACCGTCACAGCCGCGATGCAGCAGGTCGGCTGGAAGTCTCGGAGTCACGCCAGCCGCCTCTTCCGCCAGTATGTCGGCCTTACGCCCAGCGACTACAGACGACTACGTGCCCGCGCCGCCTGAGAGAGTGAGCCCGATCTGACAACTCTGAGCCAGTTCTTGCAGAGCTTGGCCCTTGTCAGCACCCTCCTCTCGATCAGCTGGTAATCCGGTAGAGACTCGTCGGGTTCTTCACGAAGCCTGACGGTCGCAGTCTCGTTTCTTGTCCGTCTCGTCTTCCTGATCCGCCCGACGCACCTCACGGTCGTACGGTCGCCCCGCTGCGGGGTGGCTTCCTGCGGAAGGAGGTCTGGCGATGGCTGAGGTACGCGACGCTCGCGCGGCGCAGGACGTGATCGCGCGCCGGGCCTCGTCGGTCGCTGCCGTGTTCTCCCGTCTCGGCGAGGGCGTGCCGCTGCCTCTCGTTGCGCGCGAGCTGGCCCGGCGCAATGTACCGGTCTTCCCGTGCGCGCCGGGCGGGAAGCGCCCGATTCCCAATCGTGGTTTCCACGAGGCGACCACTGATGCCGGGCAGGTGGAGGCGTGGTGGCGACAGTGGCCAGGCGCGAACCTCGCCGTTCCGACCGGCTCGGCCTCGGGGGTGGTCGTCGTCGACGTCGACGTGCACAAGGTCGATGGATATGCCGCGTTCGGACGTGCGGCCCGCTCTGGGCTGCTGCCCGAGCCTTTGGCGGTGGTGACGACGCCGACCGGTGGCAGGCACCTGTACTTTCCCGCCGACCCGGAGCATGAGCAGCGGTCGTGGCAGGTGGGCCGGGCGGGTGTCGACTTTCGGGGCGACGGCGGCTACATCATCGTGCCTCCCTCGCTGCGCATGATCGACGGTCGCCGGATGCCGTATCAGGTCGAGAGCGTGGCCGTTCGCCCGGTCGCGCTCCTGGACGCGCAGCGACTGCGCGACTTCCTCGACCCACGCCCGAAGTACACCCCAGCGCCCGCGCCGCCGGGTGGCTGGCCCCTGGATGTTGCCCGGCTTGCCTCGCAGGTCGCGAGCAGGCCCGAGGGCGAACGCAACCTCGGACTGTTCAAGGCCGCGTGCCGCATGGCCGAGCACGGGCACTCACCCCGCGAAGCACTCGATGCGCTCGGCCTGGCCGCGAGCCAGTCTGGGCTGGGCGAGCGCGAGATCACCCGGACGGTCGGTTCTGCGTATCGCCACGTCAGCACCTACGGGCCGCGTCGTCGCGCCCCGGTGCGCCAGACGGCTTCGGATTTCGCTCGTGACGAGCCGCCGGTCCCGGTGAGTGGTCGGGGGCTGTGATGAGCGCGCGACGACCTGCATGGGGTTGGACGGTGGTGACCGCTGCGACCGGCACGGTCTTGATCGGTATCGGGGCGTTCTGGCTCTCGTTCATGGCACTCGCCGACCTCGCGGCCCGGTCGGGTATCGCTTCGGGGCAAGCGTGGATCTGGCCGCTGCTGGTCGACGGGCTGATCGTGGTCTCGACAATCGCGGTCGTCGCACTCGATGGTCGCCTCGGTGCCTGGTATCCGTGGGCGCTGCTGATCTGCGGGGCGCTCGTGTCTGTGGCCGCGAACGCGCTGCACGCGGTCGTTGCTGCTGATGCCAGCGTGCCCGCCATGCTCGCCGCGACGGTCGCGGCGGTGCCGCCGCTGGTGCTGCTCGCCAGCACGCATCTCACCGTCGTCCTCACGCGCTCGGCCACCGTGCCGTCGAGCAGCCCGGCTCAGGCACCGGGCGAGCTACCAGCAGTAGCCGGGGCAGACCCAGTACCCGAGTCCGAAGCCGAACCAGACGCCGAGCCGGAGGCTGACCTGGTGCTTGGTCGACGTGAGCGCGCCGCGCGACTTCGGGAGGCCGGCTGGTCGAACAAGGCGATCGCCGACGAGCTGCAAGTGCATCCCTCGACCGTGGGCCGTTGGTTCACCCCGCCGGTCGAGAGACCGCAAACCACAACAGGAATGGAGACACCATCATGAACATCGACCCGCGAGGGCAGGCACGAGCGTACGAGGACGCGCGCGTCGAGGATGTGCCCGAACCGGACATGCCGGAAGACCGCAGCGAAGTGCGGCAGGTGCCCGAGGCGGTAGCCGCTGCCGACGTCACCAAGCACAAGGACACCACGGTCGAGACTCCCGCCGCTGACGAGATCACCGATGCAGCGGAGGCGGCGGAGGTCGAGCAGAAGCTCGAGGAACACCGGGCGCGCGGTATCGAGTGGGTGCGTCCCACCGATCTGATCGCCCGTAACACTGCGTCCTTGGCCGGGCGGGGCATCGACATGGAGATCGAGCTGTCGCGCAAGGCCCGCGCGCCGTTGGCGGACGGGCTGAGGAATCTCGGCGACCGGGCCAAGCGGCTGTCGCCGCTGTCGGCGTTCGGGCATGGTGCCCGACACCATGCGCCGACGAGGGCTGCGGTCGGGAAGTCGTGAAGCGGTGAGTAGCGATGACTCGATCACGAACGCCCGACCACCCCCAACACGGAGGGCCGCTGTGCGCACCTTGCCGCCAGGAGGTGCCATCATGACGACCCGCACGGCATTCCGTGAACCGGAAGACTTCACCCGCAGCGAGGGCTTGCGTGCCCTGCTGAACCGACTGCACGAGGGCGGCCCCGGCGCGTGGCGGTCTGATCCGGTCGCCGCTGACCTGATGGTCTACGCCGCCGACAAGTACGGGGCGCTGGCTCGCAAGCACGGCCTCGACCCGTGGGAGGCAGCATCAGCCGCGTTCGATGTGATGCGTACCAAGGCCGCGCGTACCGCGAACGACCCGTGGGGCGTGGTGACCCACGCGGTGCGCATCACCTGCATCGCCGAGGAACGCGGGCAAGGCCTGTTGTGTTCGGTGCATCAAGCCCGACGCCCGCACATCTCCGCGTTTCACGATGCGGAAAGGCTGTCAGATCGGGAGAACCCGCTGACGGACTACCACTCGGCGTTCCACTTCACCGACCCCGACCCGACCGGCGCCGACGAACCCGCGAGTACGACGGCGTGCTGCTCGACAGGCTCGGCAGTGGAGGATGCCATCGCGCTGTTCACGCTGCTGGGCTGGCCCCCGCACGTCGCCCGCGCCGGAGTCGAGCACATCTGCCAGGCTCTGGCCCGGGCGGGCAGCCGCCAGAGCGCCTACGAAGCGCTGCGCCGCGACAAGCACGCCCGCGCCCTGCTGGATGTAAACAGCACCGCCTGGACAGCGCTGCTGAAAGCGCTGCTCGGGCACGCCAGCCCGGCCTACGCCGCGACCGCTGCCGGACGCGGCATCCTGCTCCGGTTGCTGATCGGCGAGAGCCTGCGTGCGCTGCTGCGCGACGACGATCTCGTGCTGATGATCTCGCTCGCGGCACCGAAACCAGGGAGCCGGTCATGAGCAGGCACACCGGGCACATCGAACTCGACCGCACCGTCGACTCGATCATTGTCGGCAACCGCCACCGCACCGACCTGGGCGACCTGGATGCGCTGGCCGAGTCCATCGCCCGCGACGGACTCCTGCAACCGTTGACGGTCACCATCGACGGGGTGCTGGTGTGCGGTGCTCGGCGGCTGGCCGCGATCAAGCTGCTCGGCTGGCGCACGGTGAGCGTGTGGGTGCGCTCGGGCATCTCGGGCAGGCTCGGTCACCTGCTGGCCGAGCAAGATGACAACATGCTCCACAAAGACCTCACCCCGGTCGAGGCTGCTGCGCTCTACCGCGAGCTGAAGACCCTCATGGCCGAGGACGCTTCACGCAGGCAAGCCGCGACACGGTTCAGCGCGGAGAACCAGCCCGGAAAGGACGGTGCGGGAAAGTTTCCCGCACCGTCCGAACCTCTGGGCCGCGCCAGCGAGCAAGCCGCCGCGATGATTCCCGGCGGCGCGTCGTACAAGACGCTCGACAAGATCGACTACCTGCGACAAGTCACCGACGACCCTGACCTGCCCGCCACGGTGCGCGGCGACGCCGCTGCCGAACTCGAACGCATCGACGCCGGTGCCCCGGTGCATCCCGGCTTCGAGCGCATCCGCGCCGCCGTCACCGAAACCGCAAGCGAGACCACCGATCTGGAAGCGCTCGCACAACAGGCCGTCGCCCGCGCGCAGGCGGCGCAGAGCAAACCCGCACCGGTCACCTCCACGGGCGATACCGAGCCTGCACGGTGGCCGGTGCGCGCGTTCGTCGCCACCTGGAGCGAGCTTGCCGACTGGTGGACGCACTACGACGCCGAAGTACTGGCGAACGACCTCAGCGACGAGCAGATCGCCTCGTTCCTGGCGACCGCTGACGGCACCAGCACGTTCGCCGACGAGCTACGCACGGCGCGCCAGTCGCTGGACAGTCCGCGTAGGCACCTCCGCGCGCTCTAACCCTCGTCGGGTGCGCGGGCGGCGCACCTGGGGGTCATGAAGACGACTCCCGATGATCCCGCCCGCACCCGCCGCCGACTGATCTCTTTCGTCTGCGCCGGGGTCGCGTTGCTCGTCCTGGCTGCGATCGGTGTCTACGGGCTGGTGACCGGCCCGAACGATGCCGACCCGTCACCCAATGGGCCGCCGACGCCGATTCGCATTGACCCCGATCAGCCGACTCCGCGCCTGCCCTACATCGCCCCGTCGACCGACCCTGACGAGTTCGCGCGCGATGCGGCGCACGCGCTGTTCACCTGGGATACCACCAGCGGGTTCCTGCCGCTGGACTACACCGCCGTGCTGCTGGACGTGGGCGACCCGACCGGGAACGAGCAGGCGGGCCTGGCCTCTGACATCGCCTCCTACCTGCCGTCGCGTGACGCCTGGGTCGATCTGCGCCAGTACAGCACGAGCCAGCACTTGACCATCACCGACGCCTACGTGCCCGAGCAGTGGGCGCAAGCGGTCGAGCAAGCCCGGCCCGGACAACTCCCGGTCGGGGCGACCGCGATCACGATCGAGGGCACCCGGCACCGCGAGGGCATCTGGAACGACGAACCCGTGTCGTCTGAGCACCCGGTGGCGTTCACGATCTTCCTCGCCTGCCCGCCCGACGACCCGCCGAGCGGCAGCCAGAGCGAGACCAGCACGCCCGAGGCGGGTGCGGTGCCGTCCTGCTACCTGCTGCGCCTGTCGATTCTCGACCAGCCGCTGCGCTGAGACGGAGGCCATGACGATGAAGAAAGCAGTCATCGCCCTCGCCCTGCTGCTTCTGCTCGGCCCATTCATGGGCCTGCTGGCGATCGGCGTGCTGATGAACCCCGCCGCGAACGCCGAGTGCACCATCGACGGCTCCGGCATCACCGTGGGGAACATCCCTGACTCGTTGACCGCGACGACCGCGAACGGCGAGACGATCACGCTGAATCGGCAGCAGCTCATGCACGCGGCCACGATCATCGAGATCGGTTCCGGCATCGACGGGGTGGGGCGCGACGGCATCCAGATCGCGCTCATGGCCGCACTGACCGAATCCAGCCTGCGGATGCTGTCGAACACCTCCGCCTACCCCGAGAGCGCCGACTACCCGAATGACGGCAATGGCGGCGATCATGACTCACTCGGCTTGTTCCAGATGCGCCCGCAGTCGGGGTGGGGAACGGTCGCTGACCTGATGGACTCCACGTATCAAGCGCGGGCGTTCTACGGCGGGCCGGATGGCCCCAACTACCCGAGTCCGCGTGGCCTGCTCGACATTCCCAGCTGGCAGCAGATGGGCAAAGGTGAGGCCGCACAGAGCGTTGAAGTGTCGGCCTACCCGGATAGGTACATCAACTACGAGCCGGTCGCGCTCACCATCCTCAATACGCTCACCGGCTCCGGTGGCCCGGCCACGATCAGCGCCGGGACGCAGCCGGTCACGGTCGCATCCGAGATTGCGGAGACCTCGCGGGTCGTGTTCCCACTGCCGGAGGGAACCTGGGTCGCCACCGACCCGTTCGGGCCGCGTGTCCACCCGATCACCGGCGAAGACAGCTTCCACACCGGCGCGGACTTCGCCACCCCGGACGGCACGCCCATCCTCGCCGCCGCGTCGGGCACGGTCACCGTCGCGGAGTTCTCCGGCGGCTACGGGGGTCTGGTCGTCATCGAGCACCGCATCGACGGGCGCACGGTCGCTACCGCCTACGCGCACAGTTGGCAGAACGGCATCCACGTCTCGGTGGGCGATCAAGTACGCGCCGGACAGCACATCGCCGACGTCGGGAGCAGCGGCATGTCCACGGGGCCGCATCTGCATTTCGAGGTTCGTGACGGCGGCACCAATGGCGAGTTCATCGACCCCGCCGCATGGCTGAACCAGCACGACGCCGCCGACCTCCCCGAAGCCGAGGTCGGCCCTCCCAACCGCTGCGGGAGCAGCACCGGAACCGCCGGTGACCCGGCCCCGTTCGACGGCGACGACCCGAACCGGATGGTCGACGACCCGACCTCGAACGGGCAGGTCACCGCGCGGATGCTGCACCTGTACGAGCAGACCCTCGCACAGTTCCCCGACACCGGATGGGGCTGCTACTCACCCCGGCCCGGCACCACTTCGGAGCATCCCCTCGGCAGGGCGTGCGATCTGACGTTCGGCAACGCGATCGGCCAGTACCCGACCGCCGAGCAACTCGACTACGGCTGGCAGGTCACCGAGTGGATGCAGACCCACGCCGAAGCACTCGGCGTCGAGTACCTGATCTGGCAGGGCAAGATCTGGTCACTCTCGCGCGATGCCGAGGGCTGGCGTCCATACAACGGCGGCGGGATGCACGACCCCGACAACGTGACGGGTGGGCACTACGACCACCTGCACGTCACGGTGAAGTAGCGGGGTGCGTCATGGACGTGTTTCCCGACTTCGACGGACTGGCCGGTATCAGCGATCTACGAGAGGTCGTCGGGGCGCTGCTGATGTTCGCGCTCGTGATCGCGGTGCTGATGCTGATCGTCTCGGCGATCATCTGGGCGGTGTCATCGAGCACCGGCAACTATTCCGCCGCTTCCAAGGGCCGCGTCGGGGTGCTGGTCTCCCTCGGCGGCGCAATCCTCGCCGGTGCCGGTGTCGCCTGGATGAACTGGCTGCTCGGCGTCGGTCAGCAACTCTGACCCGCCCTGGCTTCTGAGCGCCCGCCCGATCGGGGCGGGCGCTCTTTCGTCTGCGTGGCAGCGGCGAGCACCTGACGGCAGAACCATCCGTCCTCTCGAAAGGAGAACTGCCGTGATCGACATCGACCCCAACTCCAGCGGCTTGCCGGGCATCGAGCAGCTGCGCATCATCGTCGGCGCAGTCATGACCGTGGGCCTGATCCTCAGCGTTCTGGCGCTGATCGTCAGCGCGATCATCTGGGCCTACGGCTCCAACTCCAGCAATCCGCATCTGGCCGGTCGAGGCAAGATCGGCGTGTTGATCTCGTGCGGTGCCGCCGTCGTCTGCGGCGCGAGCGTGACCCTCATCAACTTCTTCTGGGGCGTCGGCCAAGCCGTCTGACCCGCCCATCTACTCCGAACCGCTAGGAGGCTCGTGATGGGCGTGTGCGATATCCCCGTCATCTCTACCGTCTGCGACGTTGCCGGTGAAGCCGCCGCAACGCTGATTTCGGCACCATTCGACTGGCTCGCCAGCGCGATGGGCGCGGCCGCCGGCTGGCTCTTCGAGGCCGTGTGGACGGTCTTCGACTCGACCACGCTGGTCGACGTCACCAGCGGCGAGTACGTGGGCGTCTACAACCTGATCTTTGGCATCGCCGTGTTCGTCATGTTGCTGTTCTTCTGCCTGCAACTCATCACCGGCATGATTCGCCGAGAACCCGCAGCCCTCTCTCGCGCCGCCCTGGGCCTGGCCAAGAGCGTGCTCGGCTCCTTTGTGGTCATCACCCTCACGGCTCTGCTGCTGGAGATCGTCGATCAACTCTCGGTCGGCATCATCCAAGCCGCAGGCGAAACCACCGCCACGATGGGCGACAAGATCGCCCTGCTGGTCGCCGGACTGACCGCGCTGAACGTGGGCGCTCCCGGCGTCGGCGCGATTCTGACCATCTTCCTCGCAGCCCTGGCCATCGCCGCCGCCGCAATCGTGTGGCTGTCACTGCTCATCCGCAAGGCGCTCCTGCTAGTCGCCGTGGTTCTGGCCCCGTTCGCGTTCTCCGGTGCCTCGTGGGATGCCACGCGCGGCTGGATCTCCAAATGGGCGATGTTCGTGGTCGCCCTCGTGCTCTCCAAGCTCGTGCTGGTCGTCATCCTGCTGGTCGCGGTGACCCAGGTGTCGGCCCCGATCGACGCCGACCTGTCGAACATCGCCGACCCGCTCGCCGGGGTCGTGTTGATGGCGCTGGCCGGGTTCGCCCCGTACATGACGTACAGGTTCCTGTCGTTCATCGGCTTCGACCTCTACAACTCAATGGGCAGCGAGCAAGAGGCCAAGAGCGCGCTCAACCGCCCCGTGCCGACGCCGGGCAAGCCGCAGGGCGGCGACCCGAAGCAAGTCCTCGACGGGAAAGGCGACGGCGGCGACAAGAAAGCCAGCGGCGGAAGCGGCGGGGCCGGTGGTGGCCCCAAGGCGAAGCCCACGCCACCGCCGTCCTCAGCTGGCGGTGCTGGCGCAGGCGGTGGTTCTGCCGGGGCCGCAGGTGCCGGTGGTGGCGCGGCGGCGGCAGGCCCGATCGCTGCCGGGGTCGTGGCAGGTGCCGCCGTGGTCAAAGCAGCGGCGACCGCTGGGCCGAAAGCAGGGCAGGCGCTCGCCGATCACGCCGATCACGCCGCGAGCGGTGCCGAGCAGCCGGGGTCGGCCCCAGTCACCCCGCACGCGCCGCCGACCTCGCAACCGCTGCCGAAGAACCCGAACAGTTCCCCGCCACCGAAGCCGACCAAGGAGTGACCCGCCATGCCCAGCACTGAAACGGCCCACGAGCGCGGCGGCGGCGAGCTGGTGCCCGTGAAGTTCTCCCGCCTCACCAGACGCGGCATCCTGCTCGGCCTGTCGCTGAGCCAGCTGATTACCCTCGGCGTCGGCGGGGCGAGCCTCGTGGCCGCGTTCTACGGCGGCGGCGGTGTCCTGTTCCTCATCACCGCGCCCGTCTGGGTGCTCGCTGCCGCGATCACCTGGATTCCGGTCGCGGGCCGCCCGCTCGTCGAGTGGCTGCCGGTGGCCTGCTGGTGGCTGTGGCGCAAGACCGGCGGGCAACTGGCCTACCGGCGCAGAATCGTCACCCCGCGCCCGGCGGGAACGCTCGCGCTGCCCGGCGACATGGCCCGGCTGCGCGAGTACACCGACCCCGAGACCGGGGCCGGGATGGTGCACGACCCGACCGCCGGAACCCTCACCGTCGTCACCACGATCACCCATCCCGCGTTCGTGCTGCTCGACCCCGGCGAGCAGGAACGCCGCGTGACCGCGTGGGGCCGGGTGCTGGCGACCGTGTGCCGCTCCGGTCGCATCGCCACCCTGCAAGTGCTCGAACGCACCCTGCCGGACTCCGGGCAGGGCTTGGCCGAGTGGTGGGCCGCTCACGGCACCGCTGACGGCTCATGGGCGGCGACGACGTATCAGGAGCTGATCGAACGGGCCGGGCCTGCCGGGGAACGTCACGCGACCACGCTCAGCCTGAGCCTGGACATGCGCGCCGCCGCCCGCCAGATTCGCACCGCTGGCGGCGGCATCAAGGGCGCGGCGAACGTGCTGCGGCAGGAGATGGGCACCCTGTCGGCGGCGCTGCGCTCGGCAGACCTGACGAGCAAGGGCTGGCTCAGCACGGGGCAGATCGCGGTCATCCTGCGCTCGGCGTATGACCCGGCTATCGCCGCGACGCTGGAACGCCACGGCGACCTCGGGCACGACCTCGCCACCGCCGGGCCGGTTGCGGTCACCGAGTCGTGGGGACATCTGCGCAGCGACTCGGCCCATCACACCGTCGTCTGGATTTCGGAGTGGCCGCGCTCGATGGTGCATCCGGGGTTCCTCTCACCCGTGTTGCTGTCCAGTGGCATCCACCGTGCGTTCTCGCTGATCTGTACCCCGCTGCGCACCGATCAGGCCGCGCGCGACATTCGCCGCAAGAAGACCGAGTACATCTCGGATGCTGCCCAACGTGCCCGCATCGGGCAGATCGAAGACGCTTCGCAAACCGCTGAATACCACGACGTGCTCCAGCAGGAGGCAGACCTCACCGCCGGGCACGGAGTGCTCCGCTACACCGGCCTGATCTCGGTGTCAGCCGACTCGCTCGAGGAACTGGAAGCGGCGGTCGCCGCGATCGAGCAGGCCGCCATCCAAGCCTCGTGCGAGACCCGCGTTCTGGTCGGCCAGCAAGCGCAGGCGTTTACCGCCGCCGCGCTGCCGCTGTGCCGCAAGGTCTGAGCCGTCGGGCGCACCTCGAAGCCACCCCCACCGATTCATCTGGAGGCCCGACATGCCCACGTTCAACGACCCGACCGCCGACGCGGAGGAAGCCCGTCAAGCGTTGCGAGGTCTCGCGCACGCAACCATGCGCATCGACGACCCTGACAAGCTCTACGGCATCGTCGGTGAACTGCTCGGCGCGACGCGCTCGCTCGAACAGTCGCTCATTCAACTCGGCGGGGCCAGCCTCACCTATCAAGGCAGCGCCGCGCATGACGACGGCGACCGCAACCTCGGCGCTGCCGACGTCTGGGCCGCTGCCGATGCACTCCGGCAGGCCGCGGGGCACGTCAGCGCCGCCGAGAGAGCACTCGATCAGGCATCCGGGCACCTGGGCCGCATCGCCTGGCATCCCCCGCAGCGGCAATGGGTGACAGTGGTCTTCTTGCAAGGCGAAGAAGCCGACCGTGTGCTTGATCTCATCGACCGCGACGGCACCGGCGCGGCGATCGAGCATCTGCGCGGCTTCGACTACGGAGACGAGACCACCAACGCAGCGCTGGCGAACGAGCATGTCTACGACGTGCCGCCCACGGGCGCGAACACCCGACTGGTCACCGAGGGCGAGTACGCGCTGACCTACAGCCCGACGTTCGTACACGTCGCGCTCTACCGCTCCTACACCCCACCGCCCGACGACACGACGGCAGCAGGCGACGGCCCGCAGAACACCGGCCCTGCGCAGGACGCGGCGAACGCCGAGGCCGCGCGGCGCGCGCTCGATGAGCGCCGGAACCGGGTGCGCGGCGACGGGTCATGGTTCACCCCCGACCGCATCACGGACGTCGTGCGTAACCGGGGGCTGGAGCGATGAGCCGCAGCGACGATGAGAAGCTGCACGCCTCGGTGCTGGTCGCCCCCGCGAAAGAGCGCCGACGCTACCGCAAGCAGCGACGCCAGGCCGCGAACCAGTTGCACCGCGAGCAGCGGCAGCAGCGGATGGACGAGGCCAAGGCCCGAGCCGAAGCGGACAAGGCCGAGCGCGCCGCACGCCAGTACCTGCCCGCCGCAGGCGAACCCGGCCCGTCAATGCTGCGCACACCGGGCCGCTTCCACCTGCCCCGCCACCAAGACACCAGCGCCACCTTGTCCGGTGCATACCCGTTCGTCGCCGAGGGCGGCCTCGGCAGTAGCGGAGTGTTCGTCGGCCAAGACCTCTACAGCGGCGGCTCGTTCGTGTACGACCCGTGGGTGCTGTACGCCAACGGCGTCATCACCGCACCGAACGTCGTCCTGGCCGGAATCGTCGGCTCGGGCAAGTCCTCGCTCGCCAAGTCCTTGTACACCCGAAGCCTGCCGTTCGGGAGGCGCGTGTATGTGCCGGGCGACCCGAAAGGGGAACACACCGCCGTCGCGGAGGCGGTCGGCGGGCGTGCTATCGCGCTCGGGCACGGCATGGCCAACAGACTCAACCCCTTGGACGAGGGCTATCGGCCCTCGAACTTCACCGACGCCGAGTGGGAGAGCACCGTGGCCGCGCGCCGCCGCGACCTCATCGGTGCGCTGGCCGAGGTCGTCCTCAATCGTGCTCTCACCCCGCTGGAGCACACCGCGATCGATACCGCCCTAACCGCGACTGTGCGGGAGAACGACGTGCCTATTCTGCCGATGGTGGTGGGCCGCATCCTCGCCCCGTCCGACGACAGCGACGGGCGACTGATCGAGGATGGCAGGGTCGTCGGCCATGCTTTGCGGCGTCTGGTCGCCGGTGATCTCGCGGGGTTGTTCGACGGCCCCTCGACGGTCAGGTTCGACCCGACGCTGCCGATGATCAGCCTCGATCTGTCGCGGGTGACGGAGAACAGCACGCTCATCAGCGCGCTCATGACCTGCTGCTCGGCGTGGATGGAGTCTGCTCTGCTCGACCCGGCAGGCGGGCAACGGTGGGTGATCTATGACGAGGCGTGGCGTCTCATGTCGCACCCGTCCTTGCTGAAGAGGATGGACGCGCACTGGCGGCTCGCCCGTCACTACGGCATCGCCAACGCCTTGATTTTCCACAAGCTCACCGATCTGGAGAACGTCGGCGACGCGGGTTCTGCGATGCGCTCGCTGGCGAACTCGTTGCTGGCAAATGCCGAAACGAGGGTGATCTACAGACAAGAGAGCGACCAGCTGGGCGTTACCGCCAAGACCCTCGGACTGACGACCACCGAGCGCAAGCTCTTGCCCTCGCTGGGGGTCGGACAGGGCTTGTGGCGCATCAAGGAACGCAGCTTCGTCGTGCAGCAGCAGTTGCATCCTGCCGAGCTGGAACTGTTCGACACGAGCGCCAGGGCATCGGGTAGATCCCAGTAAGTTCAGGAGTACCAAATGGTAGCTCATGTGCAGATGCCGAAACCGTGTCTTGTGAGGGGGTGGCTGCGCTTCTCCGTGGAAGTTGCTGCACCTCCGTTCTTCATGTCATAGAGAGCCGGGTCGAGGTGCGACCTAGAGCCATCTGGTGGCTGCAAACCCGGCGAAAGCAAGCGCGATGCAGGCGATAAGTATGCCGAGGCCGTTGAGGGCGGCGCTGCGGTAGCGGCGGTCGTGGAGTAGGCGCACGGTTTCCAGGCTCGCGGTGCTGAACGTGGTGTAGCCGCCGATCAGCCCGGTGCCGAGGATCGTCACCCACGGCTCCGGTAACACGGTGGTGGACAGGCCGACGATGATCCCGAGGATCAGGGAGCCGATCAGGTTGACCGTGGCGGTGCCCCAGGGGAATCGAGCGCGTAGCCGTCCGGGGAGCATGTTGTCGGTGACGTAGCGCAGCCCGGAGCCCACTCCGCCTGCGACTCCGATGCTAACAACGAGTAGCAGGCTCATGCTGCGGCTCCGTTCTGGCGGGGCATGGGGAGGATGCGGGCGAGCCATATCCCTGCCGCCGTGGTGACCGCACCGGCGACGACAGTGCCGAGGCTGTAGACAGCGGCGGTTCCGGCTGCTCCGGCGTGCAGCAGGATCGCGGCATCGCTGGCAAGGGCACTGTATGTCGTAAAGCCGCCGATGACCCCGGTACCGACAAAGAAGCGCATGTTGCGCCGCCACCCTATATCGGGGCCGCTTCGAGAGAGAGCTTCGATGAGTACGCCGAGCAGGAACGCCCCGAACAGGTTGATTGTGAGGATGCCGACCGGGATGCCTTGCCAGTTGGGGATAGCTTCACCGATCAGATGTCGGGCGACGGTGCCGAAGAAGCCACCTGCGGTGACTAGGACGACGGCGCGCAAGTGGGGACGTATCCCGGTGTCGGTATCGAGGGGCTCGTGGAGGGCGATCTCATCGGTCATGGGGTCTCCTATCTCTGGGCGCGCGGGTGCGTGCGGGTGAGATAGGGACTGTTGTCGACCGCCTGGGTCGAGGTTGGGTTCGGCGAGCCCCACCGCCGAGCACCACGAGGATGCACGCACGATTCTAGTCCAGCAGACCCCGAAGGAACAGAAAGCGGCGAGGCCCGCGCGGAGGACTTCTGGCAGGTACTCGTCGAAAGCGGAGAAGTGGGCGTGGCGCACGCAGAACCACACCGCGCAGACCGCACAGTTCGGCATCGGTCACCGCCGGGCGAACGACACGCCTGCGCCGAGGCTCTGACCGTCCTCTCGGAGGCGGCGGGCGCACCTGGCGGCATGAGAAAAGCACCTGCCCATGCTCCTGTTCCCGCGCCGGTGTCGATGCCGGTGATCCGTCTCGACGTGCACGACGACGGCACGATGAGCGCCACCGTCGACGGTGAGCCCCTCGCGCCGCCGGTCGCCGAGGGCGTGTGGCGGCGCGGCTCGTTCGCGCGGATTGTCGATCAGGTCACTGCCGAGCGGATGATCCCGGCACGGGTCGAGGTCACCGAGGCTGATGGCTCGACGTTCACCGACATCATCACCGCCACCGCCCGGAAGAACACCCCAGCCCCTGACCTGCCGGAACCCGAACCGGCTGACGTGCCCCGGCTGCTAGAAGTGACCGGGGAGGGCTTTGTGTCCGGCGAGGACATTGCGGTGTGCCGCATCATCCGGCACACTGACGCGGCTCCGACCGGCACCGCCCGCGCGCTCATCGACCTGGCCCACGACCACATCGACGCTGGCGACGAGGTTGTGCTGGCGGGGCGGGTCTCGGGCACGTTCGTCGTGCGGAGCCTGTCATGAGCGCCCCCGCACCGGGCAGGCAGACCGGCTCATTCGGTGACGAGCTGACCAACGCCGCCATGATCGGCCTGATCGGGGTGTTCGCGCTCGCGCTGCTGCTGCGCGGGGCCGGGTCGGTGGCCGCGTTCCTCACCGGAACTGCTCAGCCGGCGGCTGGCCCCGCTGCTGGGGTCGGCGTGCTGTTCAACCCCGGCGACCCGGCGACCGCTCTGGAGGCCGAGGGTCTGAACGTCGTGGCTTACTGGATTGTCGCGGTCGCCCTGCTCGCGCTGCTGGCGGCGGCGATCACCTGGGTCTGGACGCTGCTACGCCGCCAGTCGCGCAAGACCGCGCAAGACCCGCACCGGCTCGCCGGAATCGCCACGAAACACGACGTCGCCGGGGCCGCGTCGACCAAGGCGCTGCTGGGTCGGGCTGCGAACCTGCGCCCCTCGCTGGCACGACCGGCACCTGCCGATGTGGGCTACCGGCTCGGCACTTCCCACGGGCATGACGTGTGGGCCAGCGTCGAGGACTCGATTCTGCTGATCGGGCCACCGCGCTCAGGCAAGGGTCTGCACATCGTCATCCCGTCGATCTTGGACGCACCGGGCGCGGTCGTGGTGACCTCGACTCGCCCGGACAACCTCACCGCGAGCCTGCGCGTGAGGCAGCGCATCGGCCCGACAGCGGTGTTCGACCCACAGCATCTGGCCGAGGGCATCCCAGCCGGGCTGCGATGGTCACCGATCAGGGGCTGCGAAGATCCGCTGACGGCGATGATTCGCGCAACCGGCCTCGCCTCAGCGACCGGCCTGAGTTCGGGCGGCGTCGAGGGCGGCGGGTTCTGGGAGGGCAAGACGCGCTCCGCCCTGCAAGCCCTGCTGCACGCGGCCGCGATCGACCACAGGCCGCCCGCCGAGTTGTTCCGCTGGACGCTCGACCCGACCGCCGCCGCCGACGCGGTGGCGATCTTGACGAACAGCCCGCTCGCGGCGGGCGGATGGGCCGAATCGCTGGAGGCAATGATCGACTCCGACCCGCGCACCCGTGATTCGATCTGGCAGGGTGTCTCGCTGTCGCTCAGTGCCTTGGCCGATCCGCGTGTGCTCGATGCAGTCTCACCCGGAGAGGGCGAGGACTTCGACCCCGAGAAGTTCATCCAGTCGCGCGGCACCCTCTACCTGCTCGCCACCGGCGCCGGGGCCGGGGCCAGCGCCGCGCTGGTCGCAGCGTTCGTGGAAGACCTCGTGGAAGCGGCCAGGCGCGTGGCGGCACGCTCGCCGGGTGCCCGCCTCGACCCGCCGATGGCGCTCATCTTGGATGAGATCGCCAACCTCAGTCCGCTGCCGAGCCTGCCGACTCTCATGGCCGAGGGCGGCGGCACGGGCATCACGACCATGCCGGTGCTCCAGAGCCTCGCGCAGGCGCGTGACCGCTGGAGCGAAAACCAAGCCAACGCCATCTGGGATGCGGCGATCACCAAGATCATCCTCGGCGGCGCATCCAACAGCCGCGACCTGCAAGACCTCTCCGCGCTGATCGGCGAACGCGATGAGTTCACCGACAGCGTGACCCTGGGCGATCACGGCACCCGCTCGAATCAACGCTCGATCAGACGCGTGCCGATCATGCCGCCCGACCGCATCCGCACCCTCCCGTTCGGCACCGCCGTCACCATGCTGCGCTCGGCCCCGCCGATCATCACCGACCTGCGCGCGTGGCCGAAACGACCCGACGGTGACCGGCTGAAGTCCGATCGCGCCGAGATCGAGGCGCTGCTGGAACGAGGCACCAATGGCACCTGATCCGCACCTATCTCACCGACCGCTGACCCGCGACCGACAGCTTCGGCCACGGGCAGCGACGACAACGGCCCGAGTGTGGTGGAGGTGATAGCTCATGGCCAGACGCAGGAGCCGCAAAGCGCCGCCCGGTCAGCTGGAGTTCGACCTGTGGGGGCTGGCCGAGCAGACCGCCGACGAGCAGATCAGCGAAGCCGCCGAGAACACGCCTCGCGCGGAGGGAGCAGAACGTGAACAAGTACGGGGCACAGGCGATGCGGCACTGGAAGACGCACGCACCGGAACGGTACAAGCTGATCGAGAACCCGACCCGGTTCTTCACCGAGCTGGGCCTGGAGGCGCAGGGCCAGATCACCGAACTGGCGCAGCGGATCGAGACGAACCGCCCCTTGTTGCTGGCCAAGACGCCCTCTTCGAGAGAGACTTATACCAAGGACGTGGCGCACCGGATGACGGCGCTACGGATAGCGGAGGAGGTCGTGATGCAGCAACTCGCATGGGTCACCGATCCGAGCCTGCCGCTGGACGAGGCCCGTCAGGAGTGGAACCAGACCTCCCCGAACGACGAGAACCTGATCATGTGGGCCGAGCGAATGCAGGACGCCCCCGATCTGATGCCCTCGACGGTCGACCTGGAGCAGAAAGCCAAAGACTGGGCCGTGCCACTCTGGTTCTTGGAGGGCATGGTCGACGCGGAGATCCCGAGGCAGTATCTGGAAGAGCACCAGAGCCTGCTGGCAGAGGCAGCGACGATCCGCTTCCTGCGCGAAGTCCACTAACCCCCACCGCTGACGACACCGGCCCGGAGCCTGCCGCGCCGGTGTTGCGGTTCGTGCCCGCCACGCACGAAGACCTGGCTCCCTCGGGCGCGAAAGCCCGCTTCCACGCGAACGTAGCCGCCATCGAAACCGCACGGCTGCTCGCCGAGCACGAACGCCCGGCGACCGCCGACGAGCAGCAGACGCTTGCGCGCTGGTCGAGCTGGGGTGCGGTGCCCGATGTGTTCGACGAGTCCAAGCAGGACTGGAGCACGGAGCGTGAGCAGCTGCGGAGCCTGCTCACCCCGGACGAGTGGGATGCCGCTGCGCGCACGACGATCAATGCGCACTACACCGACCCGTTGATCGTGCGGCAGATGTGGCGGGCCATGACCGTGCTCGGCTTCGACGGCGGCAGGGTTCTGGAACCCGGCTCCGGGCTGGGCACGTTCCTCGGCATGGCCCCAGAGCAGGCGCGCATGACCGGGGTGGAACTCGACCCGGTGACCGCGGCGATCAGCCGCGCTCTGTACCCGCACGCCGAGGTGCGTGGCGAGTCGTTCGCCGACACCCGCCTGCCCGAGGGGTCGTTCGATGCGGCGATCGGGAACGTGCCGTTCTCCGACGTGAGCTTGCACGACCCGGTGCACAACCCGACCCGGCAGTCGATGCACAATCACTTCATTCTCAAGAGCTTGCGGCTCACCCGGCCCGGCGGGATGGTCGCCATACTGACATCGCAATACACGATGGATGCGCAGAACCCCGGCGCGCGCCGGGAGATGGCGATACTCGCCGACCTCGTGGGTGCGATCCGGCTGCCCACCGGGGCGCATCGGCGCACGGCGGGCACCGACGTGGTGACCGATCTGCTCATCCTGCGCCGCCGCGAGGACGGGCAACCGCTCGCCGACGAGCTGTGGGAGACGGTCACTCCGCTCAGCCTGGACGGGCAGCGGGCGAAGATCAACGCCTACTTCGACCACCGCCCCGAGCATGTGCTCGGTGAGATGCGTATCCGTCAGGGGATGTACGGCAGGCCAGCGGTCACGGTCGACGGCGACCTCGAGCGGCTGGAAACAGACTTGGCTGACGCGCTCGATCAGATCACGTTCAGCGCTCGCCGCACCGGGCTGACGTTCACCGCGCCCACGGCGGAGCATCAGGCGCGGCAGGCCGCCCGTGTGCCGTCGCCGCCGCAGTTGTGGGATGGCAGCATCGTCACCACCGACACCGGGTTCGGCACCGTCGCCGCTGGCTTGGTCGAACCGATGGAGGTGCCGAAGTCGGCTGGGGCGGAGCTGCGCGCCCTGCTGGGGTTGCGCGACGCGGCACACCGGCTGCTCGAACTGGAGGCCGCGACCGTCGATGACACCGACGAGATCAACGCGGCACGCGAGGGCCTGCACCGTGACTACCGCAAGTACGTCGGCAGGTACGGGCCGCTGAACCGCTACACGCTTCGCCGCACCGGACGCACCAACGATGCCGGGGAAGACACCTACGCCCGCACGGTGCCGACCCCGATCCGGCTGCTGCGCTCAGACCCGTTCGGGGCGCTCGTGCTCGCCCTGGAGCAGTTCGACGACACCGACCAGACCGCGACCCCGGCTGCGATCATGACGCGCCGGGTCGTCGCCCCGCGAACCGAACCACAAGGCGTGGACACCCCTGCCGATGCGATCGCGGTCAGCCTCGACCGCAGCGGGGCCATCGACTTGCCGCTGATCGCCGACCTGCTCGGCATGGACAAGGCTGAGGCACGCGCCTCGCTAACCGGGCTGGTATTCACCGATCCGGTCACCGACGAACTCATCCACGCCCCCGCGTACCTCTCCGGCGATGTGCGCGTGAAACTGGAGCAGGCCACGGCGCGCGCTGCCGACGAACCTGAGTTTCAGGCGAACGTGGACGCGCTGACCGAGGTCGTGCCCGACGCGCTCGGAGTGCAGGAGATCAGCGCCCGCATGGGCGCGGTGTGGATTAGCGCCGAGGTTCACGCGCAGTTCCTGAACGAGCTGCTGCGCACCAGCGAAGTGAACGTGGAGAACCCGCTGCCGGGCATGTGGGAAGTGCGCGGAGGCCGCCAAGGGCTGCTGGCCACCAGCGAGTGGGGCACCGAACGCCGTCCCGCCCCCGACATCGCGCAGGCGATCATGGAACAGCGCACCCTGCTCGTCTACGACGAGATCGAGGACGTCGACGGCAAGAAGCGTCGCGTGCTCAACCCGCTAGAGACCACCGCCGCGCAGGAGAAAGCCGACGCCCTGCAAGAACGGTTCTCCGAGTGGGTGTTCGAAGACCCCGAACGCGCCCACACCCTGGTGACCGAGTACAACCGGCGCTTCAACTCCATCGTGCTCAGGGATTACACCGACGCAGGCGAGTACCTGAGCCTGCCAGGGCTGGCGGAGAACTTCACCCCGCGCCCGCACCAGCGCTCGGCGGTCGCGCGCATGATCGCCGAACCCTCTGCCGGGTTGTTCCACGAGGTCGGGGCGGGCAAGACGGCGGAAATGATCATGGGCGTCATGGAGATGCGCCGCATGGGGCTCATCGACAAGCCCGTGCTCGTGATTCCGAACCACATGCTCGAACAGTTCAGCCGCGAATGGCTGCAAATCTATCCGCAGGCCCGGATTCTCGCCGCGTCCAGCAAAGACCTCACCGCCGACAAGCGCCGCCTGTTCGTCGCGCGGGCCTCGGCGAACGAGTGGGATGGCGTCCTGGTGACGCAGGGCGCGTTCGAGAAGATTCCGCTGCGCGCCGAGACTCAGCAGGCGTACATCCAAGCCCAGGTGGACGAGATGCGGGAAGTGCTCGCCACCGCGACGGGCGAGAACGCGATGAGCGTCAAGCGCATCCAGCGCAAGCTGCTCCAGTTGGAGAACAAGGTCAAAGCCCGCATCGACACCAGCCGGGATGCCGGGGTGTGCTTCGAGGACACCGGCATCGACTACGTGGTCGTCGACGAGATGCACATGTACAAGAATCTCGCCACCGACTCCAACATCTCTGACGCCGCGATCGAGGGTTCCAACCGCGCCAGCGATCTGCACATGAAGCTCGAATACCTGCGCTCGCAAGGCAGAGAGCGAGTCGTCACCGGCGCGACCGCGACACCGATAAGCAACAGCGTCACCGAAGCGTTCGTGATGCAGAAGTACCTGCGCCCGGACTTGCTAGAGGCTGCCGGGATCGGCGCGTTCGATGCGTGGGCGGCGACGTTCGGGCAGACCGTCACGCAGATGGAGATGGCCCCCACCGCGAACAACACGTTCCGCATGAAGACCCGGTTCGCCAAATTCCAGAACGTGCCCGAGATGCTGAAACTCTGGTCGATCTTCGCCGATGTGAAGACCGCCGAGGATCTGCAACTGCCGATTCCCGACATCGCCGAACGCGACGACGGCAGGCGAGCCCCGGCAACGGTGCCGATCCAGCCCACGGTCGAGCTGGAACAGTTCATCGAGACCCTCGGCACACGCGCGGAGAAGGTCGCGGCCCGGTCGGTATCGCCGAGCGAAGACAACATGCTCACTATCTCGACCGATGGGCGCAAGGCCGCGCTGGACATTCGCATGATCGTGCCGCGTGACCCCTCGGGGCCGACCAAGGTCGATCTGGCCGCCGACAGCATCCACCGGGTCTGGGAGCAGACGAAAGACAACACCTACCTCGACCCGATCACGGGGCAGGAGTCGTCCGTGCGCGGGGCGTTGCAGTTGGTGTTCTCCGACATTGGCACCCCGAACCCGAACCGGTGGAACGCCTACGACGAACTCCGGGCGCAACTCATTGCGCGCGGGATGCCCGCCGATTCGATCCGGTACATGCACGAGGCAAAGACCGACGTGGACAAGGCCCGACTGTTCGCCGCCGCCCGCGCCGGGCATGTCGCGGTGCTGATGGGTTCGACCGAGAAGATGGGCGTCGGCACCAACGTCCAAGCCAGAGCCGTTGCGCTCTACCACCTGGACTGCCCGTGGCGACCGAGCGACATCGCCCAGCGCGAGGGCCGCATCCTGCGACAAGGCAACCAGAACGCCGAGGTCGGCATCGTCCGCTTCGTCACCGAGCGGTCGTTCGACTCCTACATGTGGCAGGGCGTCGAACGCAAAGCCACGTTCATCGCGCAACTCATGCGCGGCAGCCTCGACTCCCGCGAGATCGAGGAAATCGACTCATCCGCACTCTCTGCCGCAGAAGCCAAAGCGATCAGTTCAGGCAACCCTCTGCTGCTGGAGCACTCCACCGTGCACACCGAAGTGCAACGGCTGCGTCGCCTGGAGCGCGCCTACCACCGCAACGAGTCGATGCTCGCCCATGCCCGCGACCGCGCCAGCGATCACGCACGTCGCGCTGCCTCCGACATCGAAGCCCTCGAAGCTGTGCTGCCCCGCGTGACCGATACCTCCGGCGAGAAGTTCCGCATCGAGCTACGCGACCACACCTACACCTCCCGCGCCGACGCCGCGCACGCGCTCGCGGTCTGGGCGCATGACTCCGACCTGAAATGGGCACCCCGCTACGCCTCCCGCGACTACGGTGCCATCGGCAAGATCAGCGGCTTCGATGTCACCGTCTCGACCAGTCCGGCGCTCGGGGCTGAACCTATGGTGACCGTCAGACTTGACGGAGTGCCGCGCAGCGGGTTCGTCATGACCCGGCAGTCTTTCCTCGACGGCGGCGTCGGGCTCATCCAGCGCATCGAGAACCGCGCCTCCGGCATCCCCTCGCTACTCGACCAAGCCCGCGACGACCTCACCAGCGCCGAGCAAGAACGCGACGACGCCGAGCAACGCATCGGCCAGCCCTTCCGTCACGCAGGCACCCTTGCAGACGCCGAGAAAGACCTCGCCCGAATCGAGACCCAACTGGCCGCGATGCAAGAGGACATCGACCAAGCGGGGCAGCCTGAGCCCTCGCCGGAGACCCCTCCGAGCGGGCTGAACGTCGAGGCGGTGCGCGCGCACCGGCCCGCGCTCGGCGTACGCCCGAACCCCGAACGCACCCCCGTAACCAGCGGGGCCAGTGCATCGGCGCAGCCGTGGACGCGCGAGTCGCCCGCGAGAGGGTTCTGAAGCTCTCGGGCCATCGGGTGCACCTTGCCGCCACACAAGCAGCACCGCCTACCGGCGGCGCACCGCGAGGCAGGAGGCAAGCTGATGGACGAGCAGAACGAGCAGAGGCAGGAACGGGCGAAGCTCCGACCACGCCAAGCCCTGGTGGGATACATCGACTCCGACCCCAAGCTCACCTACGGTCAGAGCGGAGTGCCACGGCTGTACGCCCGTGTCGGCGTCGAGCACTTCCGTCGTGACGGGGAGGACTCGTTCGTCAAGACCGGCACCACGTTCCACGACATGGTGCTCTTCCGCAAGACCGCCGAGGAAGCGAGCCAGAAGTTCCAGCAGGACGACCGCTTCATCGCGCAGGGGTACGTGCGGGAGTTCACCGATCAGCACGGCAACGAGCGCGAGGAGTTCGTGGCCACGAAGATCGGCCACGACATGATGTGGACGCCCTACACCGTCGATCGCGCTCCGCAGCACGAGACTCCGCAGCGTGAGGCATCGGGCTTCGATCGCAGCCAGGCGTTCGAGCGTGACGACCGGCCCGCGCAGCAGCGCGAACCTGCCGTTATGTCGCAGTAAGCGAGGGCGACGTGATGAACGACGAAGAGGACTTCGTTCCCGAGCAGGACGAGCCAGAACCCGAGATCGACCACAGCACGACGAGCCGGGTCGGGGCGGCGGGGCCGATGCTCGACGAACCGCCCGGCCCGATCAACTGGAACTTGTTGACCGCCGACGACGCGGAGGCCGCATGGCTGGAACTCAACCAATGGGTGAACTGGCTTCGCACGACCTACGGGCTGCCGCCGTCGGTGATCCCTCCCATGTGGCACCGTCACCCGGAGCTGCACTGGGAACTCTCCGCGCTCCACACTCACTGGCTCTGCGCGTACGACCCGCAGCAGAACGGCAGCGCCCCGATCGGCTGGCACCGGGATTTCGCCGACGCCAGACAGCGGCTGCGCGATTGGGTCGCCGCGTGCGGCACCCGACTCGACCGAGACCGGCCAACGCGCCAGACCGTCTGGCCCGGCGAGGCCGAGGCCGAGCCGATCGAAGACACGCCGATCACCGACCGCGACGAGGACTTCGTGGCATTCGTCATCGCCGATGTCGAACGCCGCCGCCAACTCGAACACGACTTCTACGCCAACCTCAACCCCGAGACCGGCGAGATCACCTGAGCATCGCACCGCTTGCGGGGCCGGAACCCTACTCCCAGGTTCCGGCCCCGCGTTCGTGCCTCGATCAGTCGCCGAGCACCCGCCCGGTACGGGGTGCCGACCGTCGCGTCGCGCTCCCTGTCGGCCCGAACTGCACAGCCTCTCGGCGCACCGGTTGACGTGCAGGTTCCGATGCTGGGCGCTCCAGAGCGGTGGCAGAGAGGTCGTAGCCGCCCCACGGCGAGTAGGCAGGAACGTGCCTGGTGCCGAGCGGCTCCCGCTCGGTGATGATCGGAGCACCGGGCACTTGCATGTGCTGCGGGTAGCGCTGCTCAATCCATCGCAGGGCCACTTTCGACAGGCCCTTGTCGGTGCGCACACGAATCTGGCGCGGAACCACCGGGAGGTCTCGCCACCCCGGTACGGCGTGATCGTGCCACGCCTCGACCGCATCTGCCTCGCCGCCGGCGTCCGACTGCCACGCGCACGGCTCGCACACGATCTTCTTCAGCAAATCACCCGGCCCCTCTGCATCAGGCTCGGGGCGAAGATCGGCAAAGAACATCTCGGCGCGATGGTCGCCGAACTCGACGGTGGCATGACCGAAGCGGTGCCACATGTGACTACGCGCGAACGAGCCGAAGCTGCCGTTGATAAATCGCCAGTGCTCGAACGCCTCATCCAGCAGAGCAGGCGGGTAGTAGTCGCCGGTGAAGTGCAGCGGTGCTCCAGCCCACTCATCGAGTCTCGCCCGGGCGTCCTCGCGAGCGAACTCATCGAAGTCGAACGCCAGCTGCCCCATCTCTGCCATACGGGTAGGTGCCCGCCCAGCGACAACCGCGCTCTTCCCACAGCCGCATGGAGGCGCTAAACTGAGGGGTAGGCGACATCAATGTTTAGCGAGTCGTCACCAGCCCCAAGGCAGGTGGCAGACGAACCGGGGAAGCCGCCCCGGCAAGTCCATCCCATAGGAAGCGTCGCCGCTTCGGGAGGACTTGACCATGATCTGGCTCATCTTCATCGCAGTCGTCATCCTTTTCCGGCTTCTGCGGCCCTGGATACCCTCGACAATCCTGCTCGACTGGTTCCGCAGCCAGCGCGACCCAAAGTGGGGCCTGCGGGCCATGCTCGTCGGGGTCGCCTACTTCGGCGTCGCCTACGGGTGCAGCGTCTTCATCGATAACGGAGGCCCCGAGTGGCTCCACCTCTTCGTTCTGATCGGGATCTGCGAGGGCTTCCGCTTCCTCTTCCACGGCTTCGGCATCTACCTCCGGCTCCGCGCCGCCCGCCGCAAGGAGCGTCGCGCAGCCCGCAACGCTGAGGGTCAGACGAGTTCACCTAGCGGGCATGAAGCACTACCGGGTGACGAGCACGGGCCGACGCATCTCGGCCGAACCTCGGGTGCGCTCCAAACCTGACAACAAGCAACTGATCGCGCTAGTTCTGCACATCGCGGATGAACTCCACGCCCAGGAGCTTGATGAGCAACAGCGTCGCATCGGTGATCGACACAGCGCTGATAACACGACGCCCGCCCACTGGTCGCCGGGCGAGCAAGGAGACCACCATGACTCTGACGATGCCAATGCAGGACACGGATAGGTCACCGCTGCTGACAGCGGTGACCTATCAACGTGTCTCGACCAAGGAACAGGCATCCAAGGGAGGCCGCGACGAGGGCTTCTCCATCCCGGCCCAGCGCCAAGCGAACGCGCGCAAGGCCGAAGACCTTGGCGCGCGCATCGTCGCCGAGTTCGTGGATGCCGGGGAGTCCGCCCGCTCCGCTGACCGGCCCGACTTGCAACGGATGCTGGAGTACATCGCCACCCATCAGGTGACCTACTGCATCGTGCACAAGGTCGACCGGCTGGCACGGAATCGTCTGGACGATGTGGAGATTCACCGCCGTCTGGTCGAAGCTGGCGTGACGCTGGTGTCGGCGACAGAGAACATCGACGAGACCCCCTCGGGAATGCTGCTGCACGGCATCATGTCGTCCATCGCGGAGTTCTACTCCAAGAACCTCGCCACCGAGGTCGTAAAGGGGCTTACACAGAAAGTCACGACCGGCGGCACCCCGATGCGCGCCCCCATCGGCTACCTCAACGTCCGCAAACGCGACGAACACGGACGCGAGTACCGCACCGTCGAGATCGACCCCGAACGCGGCCCCATGATCCGCTCGGTGTTCGAGCGGTACGCCACCGGCGACCACACCGTCGTCGAGCTACTCGAAGACGTCACCGCTCGTGGCCTGCGAACCCTGCCAACACCGAGCAGGCCACCGAAGCCCGTCGCCCGCTCAGGTTTCTTCACGATGCTCCGCAACCCCTACTACATCGGCATCGTCCGCTACAAAGGCGCAGAACACCCTGGCACGCACGAACCGCTGATCGACGTCGAAGTATGGGAACGAGTCCAGCGCCTGCTCGACTCGCGGAAGCTCGCCTCCGAACGACGGCGCACCCACGACCACTACCTCAAAGGCTCGCTGTTCTGCGGCACCTGCGGGGCACGGATGCAACTCGACTTCCCGGCCAACAGCCAGGGCATCCGATACGCGTACTTCGTCTGCTCCGGCCGCGCCTCCAAGCGGAAGAACTGTACCCGGCGTGCCGTGCCAGTAGGGGTCGTCGAGAAGCTGGTCGCCGACTGCTACAACGACATCTCCATCACGGAGGCGCAGTACACCGCCCTGGCGGAACAGGTCGAGGCCGCGTTCGATGAGCGGCTTGCCTCCCGCTCGCAAGAACTGGCCGAGCTGACCGAGAACCGCCAGCGGCTCAAGAACGAGAGTGACAAACTGCTCGCAGCCCACTTCGCCGACGCCATCGACCTGGACACCCTCAAACGGCACCAAGACCGCATCCGCACAGGTCTCACCGACATCGACCGTCGTCTCGCCCAGGAACACGAAGGCAGCGAAGGCGCACGGCAACATCTCACCGCCGCGCTTCGCCTGTTGGTCGACTGCGCCGTCATGTACGCGCGAACCGACGACCAAGGCAAGCGCCTGGCGAACCAAGCACTCACTGGCGGCATTGAACTCGGGGAGGACGGCGAGGCGACCATCCGCCTCGCCGAACCCCTCGCATCGGTCACGTCACCTGAGACATCTCTCAATGTCTCAGGTTCTAGTACGTCCGAAAGAGTGCTGCAGGCGTGCGTAGAACGTGCGACGCAGGTCGTACTCGACGTACGTGGCCGGGGCGACGACGAGCCAGCGGCGCAGGTAGACCATGAGCGCCTCGGCGAGGCCCAGCCCGAGCACGGCGAGCGCGCCCCATACGACCGCCGTGGTCTCGCCGGAGGCGATGGGGCCGCCGACCACCCACTCGAGGGCGATCGGGATCATCAGGGCCATGAGCGCCGCGCCGAGCGCGGTCACCGCGCCGAGCGCGAGGCGCGGCAGCACGGGACGGGCGAACTCGAGCAGGCGGAGCAGCGCCCGTGCCGTGGACAGACGGGGCGCGGACGGGCGCGGGGAAGGACTGGACATGTTCCTCGTGGGAGTCAGAGAAAGGCCGGATCGGCGGAGCCTTCCAGCCTATTGAGCTTCGAGCGCGCGCCGCAATGGCGATATGAGGCGGCGCGTCGCCCCTCTCGACGCTACCGCTGTGTGGGAGCACCGGCTCCGTCGCGCACCATCCCCGTGGTGGTTGAGCGAGGGAGCGACGCGACCGACCCGTGGTGGTTGAGCGAGGGAGCGCCAGCGACCGAGTCGAAACCCAGGAACCGCCCCGCGGCCCCTACTCCCCCGCCTCGCGCGCGAGCAGGGCCCGCTTCACGTCGAGGCCCCACGCGAACCCGCCGAGCGTCCCGTCGCCGCGCAGCACGCGGTGGCACGGCACGAACAGCGCGGGAGCGTTGCGCGCGCAGATCGAGGCCGCAGCCCGCACCGCGCGGGGCGATCCGAGCGCCGCCGCGAACTCCGTGTACGTCAGGGGCGCGCCCGGCGCGATCCGCCGCAGGGCCGACCATCCGGCCGCCTGCAGCTCGGTGCCGCGCTGGCGCACCGTCACGGCGTCGATCGCCGCGAGGTCGCCCGCGTAGTACGCGCGTACGGCGTCGGCGGCGCCGGTCTCGCCGTCGCGGACGTCCGCGGGGCGCAGCGCCGGGTGGATGCGGGCGAGCATCGCGTCGGGGTCGGCGGTCCAGCCCGAGGCGAGCACGGCGCCGTCCGCGTCGACGACGAGCGTGAATGCGCCGTCGGCGGTCTCGAGGGTCTGGATGGTGGCGGTCATGATGCCTCCTCCGCGGGCTTGAGCGGCTTTGACTGGTCTTGGGGGTCGAGACTGGTGCTCCCGGCGCCAGTCTCGACGCCCGGGACCAGTCTCAGCGGGGTGGTCGGCGCGGATCCGGCGGGGCCGGCGGCGAGGCGCCACAGGTGCATGGACAGGTACGAGCGCCACGGGGCCGTGCGGGCGGCCCACGCGGCAAGCTCGCGCGGCTCCGCGGGGATGCCCGCCCGCGCGGCGCCGGTGCGCAGCGCGACGTCGCCCGTGAGGACGACGTCGGGGTCGCCCGTCACGCGCATGCGCACGTAGTCCGCGGTCCAGGCGCCGACGCCCGGCAGGGCTATGAGGGCGGCGCGCTGCGCGACAGCGTCGTCGCCGGTGGTCAGCGCGAGGTCGCCCGAGGCCAGCGCCGCGGCCGCCCCGGTGATGGCCCGGATGCGCGCGGCCGGGCCGCGCAGCACCTCGGGACCCCGCTCGGCGATGGCGGCCATGGTGGGGAACAGCAGGCGCTGCTCGCCCGCCAGCTCGATGCGCTCGCCCAGCGCCTCCGCGAGGCGCGTGAGGTGGGTGCGGGCCGCCGCCACGGAGATCTGCTGGCCGACCATGGCGCGGATGAGCAGCTCGTGCGGATCGGCCGTGCCCGGGAGCCGGATGCCCGGGCTGTCCGCCACGTGCGGCGCGAGCTCCGGATGGTGCCGGAGCGCCTCGTCGATCGCGAGCGGGTCGGCGTCCAGGTCGAACAGCCGGCGGGCACGGGAGACCAGGGTCGACAGGTCGGCCAGGCTCTCGAGCTTCGCCTCGAGCCGCAGGCGACCGCCGCGGTGGCTCAGACGGAACCACGCCGCGCCGTGCGGCAGCCGCAGCGTGCGGGCGAACGACGCCTCGTCGCCCTCCTCCACGCCAGGCAGCGCGCGCACGGACATCCACGCGAACAGCCCAGTCGGGTCGAACGGCTCGCGGTAGGGCAGCGCGAGGTCGATGCCCGTCGGCGCGTCCACGGCCGCGCCGCGGCGGCGCGCGCGCAGCTCGGTCGGGGTCATCCCGAACACCTCGCGCACGGTGTCGTTGAACTGCCGCACGCTCGCGAAGCCGGCCGAGAACGCCACATCCGCCGCGGGCAGGTCCGTGCCGACGAGCAGCAGCCGGGCGGTGTGCGCCCGGTGCGCGCGGGCGAGGGCGAGCGGACCCGCGCCCAGCTCGGCGGCGAGCAGCCGCGTGAGGTGGCGCGACGAGTACCCGAGCCGGCCGGCGAGGCCCGACACGCCCTCGCGCTCGACCACGCCGTCGGCGATCAGCCGCATCGCGCGGCCCGCGACGTCGCCGCGCACGTTCCAGTCGGGCGACCCGGGCGCCGCCTCGGGCAGGCACCGCTTGCACGCGCGATACCCGGCCTCGTGCGCCGCGGCGCTCGTGGGGAAGAACGTGACGTTCTCCTCCTTCGGCGTCCGCGCGGGGCACGACGGCCGGCAGTAGATGCCCGTCGACCGCACGGCGGTCACGAACTGCCCGTCGAACCGCGCATCGCGCGACGAGATCGCCGCGTACCGCTCGGCGAAGGTCATGTCCGGGGCCATGCCTCGATCCTGACACGCCGGACGGCGAGCGGCTGGCGGTTTTCGGACATGGGAGTGCCCACCCCGGTCGTTGAGCGGAGGCGAGGAACGAGCCGGAGACGAAACGGAGCAACAGGGCCGCTAGATAGACCCCGCTGGCGACTTCAGACGTTTCGACTCCGCTTCGCTCCGCTCAACGACCGGAGGGGAACGCCTGGAGCCGGCTCAGTGGAAGAAGTGGCGCTCGCCCGTGAAGAACATCGTGACGCCGCGCTCGCGGGCCAGGGCGATGGTCTCCTCGTCGCGGACCGAGCCGCCCGGCTGGATGATCACCTTCACGCCGGCGTTCATCAGCACCTCGGGGCCGTCCGAGAACGGGAAGAACGCGTCCGACGCCGCGATCGATCCGGCGGCGCGGTCGCCGGCGCGCTCGACCGCCAGGCGGCACGAGTCGACGCGGTTCACCTGGCCCATGCCGACGCCGACCGTGGCGCCGTTCTTCGCGAGCACGATCGCGTTCGACTTGACCGCGCGGCACGCCTTCCACGCGAACACGAGGTCCTGCACCGACACGTCCTCGGGCACCTCGCCCGCGACGAGCTGCCAGTCCTTCGCGACCGACTCGAAGTCGTCCTCGGGGAAGCGGTCGGCATCCTGCAGCAGCAGGCCGCCCGACACGAGGCGGACGTCCATCCGCTCCTGCTGCCAGTCCTCCGGCAGCTTCAGCAGGCGCAGGTTCTTCTTGTCCTTGAACACCTCGAGCGCGGCCGGCTCGAAGTCGGGCGCCACGATCACCTCGGTGAAGATGTCGCGCAGGTTCTCGGCCATCTTGAGCGTGACGGGGCGGTTCGCCGCGATCACGCCGCCGAACGCCGACACCGGGTCGCACTCGTGCGCGCGCAGGTGGGCGCTGGCGATCGGGTCGAGCGCGCTCGGCGCGGCGACCGCGATGCCGCACGGGTTGGCGTGCTTGATGATCGCGACGGCCGGCAGCACCATGTCGTACGCGGCGCGCAGGGCGGCGTCGCCGTCGACGTAGTTGTTGTACGACATCTCCTTGCCTTGCAGCTGCGTGGCCTGGGCGATGCCGTGGCCGCCGACGCGCGAGTAGATCGCGGCGCGCTGGTGCGAGTTCTCGCCGTAGCGCAGGTTCGACAGCTTCTCGGCCTGGATCGTCAGGTGGTCGGGCAGGTCGACCTCGCCCGCGATGGTCTCCTCGGCGAACCACTGCGCCACGGCGGTGTCGTACGACGCCGTGTGCGCGAACGCGCGCGCCGCGAGCTCCCGACGCTGCGACAGCGACGTGCCGCCCTTGCCGACCGCCTGGATGATCGACGGGTACGACTCGGGCGAGACGACGATCGCGACGTTCGCGAAGTTCTTCGCCGACGCGCGCACCATGGCCGGGCCGCCGATGTCGATCTGCTCGACCACGTCGTCGCCCTGCGCGCCCGAACGCACGGTCTCGACGAACGGGTACAGGTTCACGACCACGAGCTCGAACGGCGCGATGCCGAACTCGCCCAGCTGCGCCTCGTGGCTCTCGAGACGCAGGTCGGCGAGCAGGCCGCCGTGCACGTTCGGGTGCAGCGTCTTGACGCGCCCGTCGAGCATCTCGGGGAAGCCCGTGACGCTCGCGACATCCGTCACGTCGTAGCCCGCGTCGCGGATCGTGGCGGCGGTCGATCCGGTCGACACCATCTCGACGCCCGCGCCCGCGAGCGCCTCGGCCAGCACCAGCAGGTCGGTCTTGTCGCTGACGGAGATCAGCGCGCGCCGAATCGGCACCACATCGCGATCGCGATACAGCGAGGGGTCGTGACGGGGGCCGGCCATGGGTGCTCCTTGTGGATCGGGCGGGTGGGTTGGGGGATCAGGGATGCGCGGAGGGATCGAGCTCGCCGGTCGCGATGCGGCGCACGACGTCGATCAGCAGGCGGCGCTCGACGGGCTTGATGCGCTCGTGCAGGGTGTCCTCGGCGTCGCCGGGCAGGACGGGGATGCGCTCCTGCGCCAGGATCGGGCCGGTGTCGACGCCGTCGTCCACGACGATCACGCTCGCGCCGGTCTGCTCGACGCCGGCCGCGAGCGCGTCGCGCACGCCGTGCGCTCCGGGGAACTCGGGCAGGTACGCCGGGTGCGTGTTGATGATGCGCGGCTGCCACTTCGCCACCAGAGAGGCGGGCAGCAGGCGCATCAGGCCGCTCAGCACGATCAGGTCGGGCCGGATGTCGTCGAGCCGGCGCCCGAGCTCGGCGGCCCACTCCTCGCGCGACGCGAAGTCGCGGAACGGCACCACGAAGGTCGGGATGCCGAACTCCTCGGCGTGGGCCAGGCCCGCCGCGTCGCGATCGGCGCCGACGGCGACGATGCGGGCGGGGTATCCGGGGTCCTCCGCCGCCTCGAGGAGGGCACGGAGATTCGAGCCCGTGCCCGAGATGAGAACGGCGACCGACAGCACGGTGCTAGTTTCTCACGCCGGACGCATCCGCTCGGGCAAGGGTTGTCTTTGCTTCCCCTTGCGGAGCCACACCATCGCTGCGCCGGGCGCGGGTGCGGTTCAGCGGGCCGCGGGCTCGTCCTGGCGGGCCTGCGCGAAGTAGAGGGCGGTCGCCTCTGCGCGGCTCGAGACGCCGAGCTTGCGGTACACATTGGCCAGGTGGAACTTGACGGTGTTCTCGCTGATGGTCAGCTCCGCCGCGATCTCCCGGTTGCGCAGGCCAGCTGCGACCCGCACCAGGATCTCCTGCTCGCGCGCCCCGAGCGCCCAATCCGCGGAGAGTCCGGCCGGTGCGTGCGGCGGATCCAGCGGGATGACGATGGACAGGTCGGTCCCCCACCCGGGCGTCGCGTCCAGCGCGATGCGCCCGCGCAGCGCCTGGATGCGGTCCTCGACCAGCTGGTACTGGATCGATTCGCGGGACAGTCCTCCCTCGCCGTCGTCGCGCATGTCGATCAGGAGGTTCTTGCCGTCGCAGTCCCACTGCACGCGCACCCGCCCCACCTCGGGGTCGTCGAGCATGGCCAGGATCGTCCCGCGCACCACCGCCCGCGCCCCGTGCGCGACCTCGCTGGGGAGAGGACGCCCGTCGAGCGGCGGCTCGACGAACTGCATGTCGATCTCGCGGTAGCGCACGAGCGGGCCCAGATCGTCGCGCAGCCGCTCGAACGCCGTCGTGACGGGCTCCTCCGCGACCGTCCGGACACGGTCGCTCACCGTGCGCAGGTGGACGAGCCCCGCCGCCGCGATGCCGGTCGCGGTCGTGCGCGCCGCGGCGTCGTCGAGCGCCCGCGAGCGCAGCGCCGCGAGCACGGTCTCGAGAGTGGTCGAATACTCGTCCGCGAGCTCGGCGAGAGCCTCCATCCGCTCTCCCGCCGACATCCGGGCCAGGCGCAGCCAGCTCGGCGGAGCGGTGTCCGCGAGCCGCTGCACCCGAAGGCTCACGATGTTCCAGAGGTCGAGCACCGCCCGCTCGCCCTCCGCGTCGCAGGTGGGGCCGGCGAGCGCCAGCAGCGCGCCGTTGCGCGACAGGGCGAGCAGCACCTCCTCGGCAGCGCCCTCCGCAACCATCGTGTCGCGCCGGACCGTGCCGGGCGACATACGGCGGCGCATCTCGACGAGATCGAGATACGGGACCTGATCGAGGACGGACGACTCTCCGGCGCCGCGTCGATGCCCGCCATCGACATCCGCGGCGAGGATCGTCAGCGCCCGGTGGCCGGCGCCGGGCGCGAGCAGGCGGGACAGCGCCGCCGGCAGCTCCCTGATGGGCCCGTGGATCACCTCGGACAGCTCACGAAGCGTCTCCATCCGCATCCCCTCCTCGGGGCACGAGCCTAGACCTACCCGTTCGGGTGGGGGAAACGGCCCGTCAGGGTGATCGTGTCCCCTGGGCGGGCCCGAGAGGCTCGTCATGCAACCACCCGCACACAGATCGGAGGGCGAAGATGCCTAGGAACAGAGCTGTTGTCTACAAGGGTCCGGGAGAGGTGGAGGTCGTCGACACCGCTTACCCCGAGTTCGAGCTGAAGGACGGGCCGGGGGTCAACCCCGCGAACGTGGGCCGCAAGGTGCCGCACGGCGCGATCCTGCGCACGGTGAGCACCAACATCTGCGGCTCGGACCAGCACATGGTGCGCGGCCGCACGACCGCCCCGGCCGGGCTGGTGCTCGGCCACGAGATCACGGGCGAGGTCGTCGAGGTCGGCCCCGACGTCGAGTTCATCAAGGTCGGCGACATCGTGTCGGTGCCGTTCAACATCGCCTGCGGGCGCTGCCGCAACTGCAAGGAGGGCAAGACCGGCATCTGCCTGAACGTGAATCCGGATCGCCCCGGATCGGCGTACGGGTACGTCGACATGGGCGGCTGGGTGGGCGGGCAGGCCGAGTACGTGCTCGTCCCCTACGCCGACTGGAACCTGCTGAAGTTCCCCGACCGCGACCAGGCGCTCGAGAAGATCCTCGACCTGACGATGCTGTCCGACATCTTCCCGACCGGCTTCCACGGCGCGTACACGGCCGGCGTCGGCCCCGGCTCGACCGTGTACATCGCGGGCGCCGGACCGGTCGGCATCGCCGCGGCCGTGGGGGCGCAGCTCCTGGGCGCCGCGGTCGTCATCGTCGGCGACCTGAACCCCGATCGGCTGGCCGCCGCGCGGGCGATCGGCTGCGAGACGGTCGACGTGTCGCAGGGCGATCCGAAGGACCAGATCGAGCAGATCCTGGGGGTGCCCGAGGTCGACGCCGGCGTCGACGCCGTCGGCTTCGAGGCGCGCGGCCACGGCGCGGACGCATCGCACGAGGCGCCCGCGACGGTCCTCAACTCGCTCATGGACCTCACGGCGGCGGGCGGCGCGATCGGCATCCCGGGGCTCTACGTCACGGGCGACCCGGGCGGGATCGACGAGGCGGCGCAGCACGGCTCGCTGTCCCTGCGGCTCGGGCTCGGCTGGGCGAAGTCCCTGTCCTTCACGACCGGGCAGTGCCCCGTGATGCGCTACAACCGCAAGCTGATGCAGGCCATCCTGCACGACAAGGTGCAGATCGCGAAGGCCGTGAACGCCACGCCGATCTCGCTCGAAGACGCACCCCGCGGCTACGCGGAGTTCGATCAGGGCGCGGCGAAGAAGTTCGTGCTCGACCCCAACGGCTACATCAAGGCCGCCTGACCCAGAAGGAGAGTCCATGTCCGTCACCCTCGAGGACGCCCGTCGCATCATCGCCGCCGCCGAGACGCGCGCGGACGAGATCGGCCAGCCCATGAACATCGCGGTCGTCGACGCCGGCGGCAATCTCGTGTCGCACGTGCGTCAGGACGGCGCGTGGATCGGCAGCATCGAGATCTCGATCAGCAAGGCCTGGACGTCCCGGGCGTTCGACATCTCGACGAAGGACCTGGGCGACAACGCGCAGCCCACGCAGCAGTTCTTCGGCATCCACACGACGAACGCGCACGGCCGCGGGGTCGCGATCTTCGCGGGCGGCGTGCCGATTCGCCGCGACGGAGTCGTGGTGGGCGCCGTCGGCGTGAGCGGCGGCTCGGGGGAGCAGGACCAGACGGTCGCGGAGGCCGGCGCCGCCGCGCTCTGACCGCCCGCGCATGCGAGGGGTCGTCCCGCCGGGGCGGCCCCTCAGCGCGTGCGGGCGTGGTCGGCGTCCTCGTCCGCCCAGCCGGAGGCGAGGCGGTCGAGGCGGGAGGTGTAGGAGCGCGGGGCCAGCAGCAGGGTCGCGGCGCCGAGGAGCACTTCGAGGCCGACGGCGAGCGCGACGGCGCCCGGCTCGGGTCCGACGTGCGCCAGCCGGTCCGGGCCCATGGAGCCCGACGTGAGCGCCGCGATGAGCGCTCCGCCCGCGCCCGCGATCAGCGCGATGCCGGCGGCGAGGAGCGCTCGCGGGGCCACCGGCTCGTGGTCGGCGCCCTCGGCGCGCAGCAGGGCCA
>Ga0208492_1000277_pt1 | contig 48149 bp, 51 predicted proteins | sample Subbioar_CSW14AB_FD_184820 | JGI IMG/M metagenome (GOLD analysis project Ga0208492, IMG submission 184820) | Serpentinite rock and fluid subsurface biosphere microbial communities from McLaughlin Reserve, California, USA - CR12Mar_CSW14AB (SPAdes) | ecosystem: Environmental > Terrestrial > Deep... | reverse complement strand
TTTCAGGATGACAGATTCGTCCTCAGTCAGCGTGATCAATTCCGCTATTCGCATGGCATCTCACCTCCGATAGTGAGACGGTTCAATCGCAGTTTAAGTTCCCGTATTTCGGCGACACTACACTAGCGCCGATCATGCGGAGGAACGGAAGTGATGTTGATGAGAATGCGAGCCGGATTGGTTTTACTTTTGAGCCTCAGTTTGTTTTCGGTAACGCTTTACGCCAGGCAAGGCAAACCACCCACAGCTTCGTCGACCTCGGTGCAGGAAAAAAAACCTTCCAAGGAAATGGAGGCGTTTGCCTCGACCTGGGAGATTGTTTCGGTCAAACCCGATGGCGTTACGCGCGATGCGAAGCGGCTCGTGTTCCGCGCCGACGGCACTTACGCGGCGCTCGATCTGGCAGGAAAGGAACTCTGGGCTGGAACTTTTGAGATCGACCCGAACGCCACACCCAAAATTTGGGATCACCGTTCCCGCGAAAGTCAAAAGAAGCAAGGCGATGTGCTCGGCATCTACAAGATCGAAGGCGACAAATTGACCGCCTGCTGCGTCGTGGGTAAGTGGAAGGAAAAGGCCAACAAAGAAAAAGAATGGTCGGGCAAGCCCCGCCCCAGTGAATTCAAGCTGGAAGGGGCCGATGTGCTTCTGGAACTTCAGCGTGTGAACGGTTCCACCAAGTAAATCCAAAGAAACACAAAATCAGGGAAGCAACTTGAAAGGATCCGCGTTTGGGCTTGGTTGAAATCAGGCGACTCTCCCATCGGCTCCTGATGATGAATAGGGAAACCATGCGCGGAACCTTGCTTCTTTCGCTCGGTGCAATTTTCTTCCTGGTTCTTGCAAGCCTTGGCACGCACCAGCCGGCCGGCGCGATTGCAGCCGCCGAATCGAATGCGCCGAAGGAGAGCTATGTCAAGGTGCGCGTCGATGTCGAAGCACGCGGCACCCTCAAGATGACCGACAAGGGAGCCACGATCAAAGCCCGCGACCGGGTCTATGACCTGTTCAACGACCAGAAAGAAATCACGACCGGGTCCTTATGACCGACTACGCGCTCGATTTCAAGCGCTCCCCCAAACTGCTTGAGCGAGCCACCGACCTCAACGGCCTGGAAGTCGAGGTCACCGGCTTGAGTGAACTGCGCATGGTCAACACCACCGCCGGTGTCGGCGCCATGAGCCGTCCCACCTGGAATTTGCAGCGCTCGATCCTCGTCACCGGCCTGAAGCCGGTCGATTGAGCCTGGCAGGCACGATTACAATTCTTGTCTCAAGAATCGCGGTGCATTCCCTGGCGATTTTGGCATTCCCACAATCTGCAATATCGCCCACTAGGCAGGATGGAATACGAAATAGACAGAACGGCGCACCCTTGGGCGATGTCCCCGGGTAGCCGCATCCCGTGACGGCCGAAGAACTTCGGGGGCCGCGATGCGTCTGGCAGAAAGGGAAAGGACTGGGTGTTGCCTCCTCACGCTTAGCTGATGTAGAGGCGCCTGCCCTCAACCATCGCTCGTACCAAGGAGACCTTTCATGCCACAACCGATTCGTAGCCTGCTCGATCCAACCAACTGCACGATCATCTTCATCGACCACCAACCCCAGATGACCTTCGGGGTCACCTCGATTGATCGGCAATTGCTCCTGAACAACACGATCGGCCTGGCGAAGGCGGCGAAGGTATTCAACGTCCCGGTGATTTTGACCACTGTCGAGACGGAGAATTTCTCTGGCAACATGTGGCCGCAGCTCACCGAGCTGTTTCCCGGTCAAAAGCCGATCGAGCGTACGAGTATGAACTCGTGGGAAGATAAAAAGTTCGTCGCCGAGGTGGAGCGAATCGGGCGCAAGAAGCTGGTCATTGCCGCACTTTGGACCGAAGTCTGCCTCGTCTTCCCCGCAATCCAGGCCATGGAAGCAGGCTACGAGGTCTACGCTGTCGAAGACGCTTCGGGCGGCACGAGCGAGATGGCCCATCGCTCGGCCATGCAGCGGATCATCCAAGCAGGCGCGGTGCCGGTCACCTGGCAGCAGGTGCTCCTTGAACTCCAGCGCGATTGGGCACGCCGCGAAACTTATGACGCGGTGATCAAGATTGCCCTCGAACATTCCGGCGCTTATGGTCAAGGCGTCGAGTATGCCTACACCATGGTCCACAAGCAACCTCCCTACCCTGAGCGCCTGAAGACGGGACACTAATCGATCTTGGTCCCCCGCGAACGACACCGTTCCTTCCCGGTCTGCTCATAGCAGCGGGGACGACGGTCCGTTGCAAAATCATGTTCTGATGGGCGCATTCGCATCAATGAGGTAAGAGAAATGGCCGCGGACCTGATCCTGCATAATGGGAAGATTACCACCAATAACGCTCCCCAGGATGTCGCCGCGATTGCCTTCACGGCGGGGAAAGTCAGCGCCCTGGGAGACGAGGGCGAAATCTTAAAATCGCGCGGAGCGGCAACCAGGGTCATCGACCTGGCTGGCCGGCGGGCGATCCCGGGCCTCAACGATTCGCACTTGCACCTCATCCGCGGCGGGCTGAATTTTAATCTCGAACTCCGTTGGGATGGAGTTCCCTCGCTTGCGGACGCGCTGCGCATGCTCAAGGTTCAGGCCAGGCGCACGCCGCCTCCTCAGTGGGTGCGGGTCGTCGGCGGCTGGAACGAATTTCAGTTCGCCGAGAGACGCCTGCCCACCCTGACCGAGATCAACGCGGCCGCACCCGACACTCCGGTCTTCATCCTTCATCTCTACGATCGGGCGATTTTGAACGCGGCCGCGCTTCGCGCTGTCGGTTACACCAAGGACACGCCTGAGCCGCCTGGAGGCGAGATCCAGCGCGACAAACGAGGCAACCCCACCGGCATCCTCATCGCCAAGCCAAACGCGATGATCCTGTACTCCACCCTCGCCAAGGGGCCGAAACTCGCACCCACGGATCAACTCAACTCGACCCGTCACTTCATGCGCGAACTGAACCGCCTCGGGGTCACCAGCGCGATCGATGCAGGCGGCGGTTTTCAAAACTATCCCGACGATTACCAGATCATCGAAGACCTGCACCGCCGTGGCGAGATGACTGTCCGCGTCGCCTACAACCTCTTCACTCAAAAACCCAAGCAAGAACGAGAGGACTTTGCCCGGTGGGCCAAGAAGACCAGCCCGCAAGCGGGCAGCGACTATTACCGGATGAATGGCGCGGGCGAGATGCTCGTCTTCTCGGCCGCCGATTTCGAAGACTTCCTCGAACCGCGGCCCGACCTTGCCCCAGAAATGGAAAACGAACTGCACGGCGTCGTGAAACTCCTGGCCGAGCAGCGCTGGCCCTTCCGTTTGCACGCCACTTACGATCAATCGATTTCGCGGTTTCTCGATGTGTTTGAAGCGGTCAACCGCGAGGTGCCCTTTGCGGGTTTGCGCTGGTTCTTCGATCACGCCGAGACGGTCACCGAGCGCAATCTAGAGCGGATCAAGGCGCTTGGCGGGGGCATTGCCGTGCAACACCGCATGGCCTTTCAAGGCGAATATTTTGTTGATCGCTACGGCGTCCAAGCGGCCGAACAGACTCCGCCAATCAAGAAAATGCTGGCAATGGGCATTCCCGTGGGAGCCGGCACCGACGCCACGCGCGTTGCAAGTTACAATCCGTGGGTGTCGCTGTCCTGGCTGGTGACGGGACGCACCGTCGGAGGCCTGGCCCTTTACTCCGAAGCGAACCGGCTCGATCGCGCGACGGCGCTCAAACTCTACACGCAAGGCTCGGCCTGGATGTCGGGAGAAGAAAAGAAGAAGGGGACGCTCGCCGTGGGTCAATTGGGCGATCTTGCGGTGCTCTCGGCGGATTATTTTGCGGTGGCGGAATCAGAGATCCGGGCGATCGAATCGGTGCTGACAGTCGTGGGCGGCAAAGTCGTGTACGGGGCCCAATCGTTCAGCGAGCACGCTCCGGCGCCGCTTCCCGTCTCTCCCGACTGGTCGCCCGTCGGCGTCTATGGCGGTTACCATTCCGGCAACAATCAAGCTGCTGCCGATGCCCCACACGCTCAGCGCTGCTCGCACGGAGCCACACTCCATGAGAAGTTTCACAGCTTGTTCTGCGCGAAAACCGAGACGGCGGCGACCGATCCCTTCTGGGGAACCGGGTGTTCATGCTGGGCGTTTTAACTCCGCCCCCTTCAAGTGGCTTGCGAGCGTACGCCAGGAATACGCCAGATCCATGCTCCTCTAGCGCCCAATCGTTTGCTCCGCTTCGCGGCGCAAAATCTGGCAGATCCACGATTCGCGGCTATCGGTTTGCACAAACTTCCAGTTGAATCCTGCCACCGCCGCGTCCAACATCTTGCGCGCCTCTTCCTTGCGGCCCTGACGATGCGCGATCATGGCGAGCAGCAGATGGGGCGCCGCGCCGAGCACCTTGCTCGCTTCGCCGTTCAAAAGCGCGGCCGCTTCGGCGAAATGGCCGGCGCGGTATTGGGCAAGCCCCCTGGCGAACAACAGATAAGGCCGGGACCAGGCAAGCGCGGGATTGACCTTTTGATCATTAACCCGCTCAAGCATCGAGACCGCCTGACGCAGTTCGGCCTCCGCCGGCGGCATGAGCAGGCAGGCGCGCGCTGTGCGTTCGGCTATCAACGGATCGGTCGTTGAACCAAACCGCTCAAGGAGCTGGCGGCAGACACGGGTGTACTCGCTTTCTTTGTTTAGAAGGAGACAAAGTTCGGCATATCCATCCCACGACTCATGTGCGGTCGGGGCGGCCTCAATGGATTTGCCCCAGGCGGACCAGGCCTCCACGAACCGCCCCGACGCGATCAATTGCGAACGCAGGCTCTTTTGTGTACCCGCAAGCTTCGGATCGAGTGCCACGGCCTGACGGTACTGCTCGATCGCATCTTCCCTCCTTCCCTTGCCGAGCAGACTGTCGGCGTAGGCCGACCGAAGGATGGCGACCTTGGGATTGAGGCGAAGCCCTGCTTCGGCGATCCGGATCGCTTCGTCGTGCCGTTTGGCCGCCGACAGCAGGATGGCAAGGTTGTAGTGGGCGGGCAAACTGCCCGGATCGAGCTGAATCGCCCTTTCATATTCCTTGATGGCGTCGCCGGTTCGTCCGGCTCTTGAGAGCGCAATGCCGAGGTTGTGATACACGATCGCCGTGGCCGGCCTCAGCGCCTGCGCAACCTGGAGGTAGCGCAACGCCTCTTCATGTTGCCCCGCCTGGTCAAGCTGGCTGCCCAGGGTGAGGTTGACCCAAAAATCGCTCGGATGAGCTGAGCGTATGCGCGCAAGAAATGGCACCGCCGCTTCCCCCGCATTTGGTTGGGGGCCCGCGTTCGCCAAAGCCCCCGCGAGCGCCAACATCAAGGGTACCGATTCTTCCTTGACCTTGGCCGCGTTGCTGAGCAAAAGTAGCGCCGCCTTGTCCGAAAACTTGGCCGAATTGCGTACACTCACCCGCCAGGAGTTGCCGTGCCGGTCGGCCATTTGAGCCACTTTGAGCAGCCATTCGCGCCGCTCAGTGGCCACCGGCAAGGTCGCCCAATCGTCGAGCGCCGCAACCAGCGCGATGTCGATGTGCGATTGACGGATGCGATCGGCGACGGTTTCGGCCGGTTCGCTGACCGTACCGTAGCCGGCCTCGCGAAACAATTGCTCGTAGGCGTCGATCGCCCTCGCGAAGGCAGTCGACCCACCTTCGGTGTCGGAGCGCTCCAGACGGATCAGGTCGATCCGGTCGACAAGCTGAAGGTTCTTGGCCTCCTGGTCCAACTGCTCCCTGAGTGCCGGCGCAACCTGATCGCCGATCCGCACCCGCGCACGCTCCAGGGCGGCACGGGCCGCTAACCATTTCGAAGCGCGCAGGGATTCGATCGCTTCGTGAAGATCTTCCCGCGCGACATGGAGCACCGCGGCGCGCTCAGCAGTCCGCACGCGCTGCGACTCATACCGCCCCGCGACCAACCACCACCCAAACGTCAACAAAATCACCGTGAACGCGCAACCGGCGGCGATCGTGGCCGAAATCAGGGGTCGGCGACGAACCCGGCGAATCCAGCGCTCAAACCTCCCCTCCGGCCTGGCCGCAATGGCTTCGCCTTGCAAAAAGCGGCCAAGGTCGTCGGCAAGGAGTGCGGCGCTCCCGTAGCGGAGGTGCGGTTCTTTCTGCAGACACAGCAGGCAAATCGTTTCCACATCGCGCGGAATGGTCGCAATGATTCGCGATGGAGGAACGGGGTCTTGATTCATCACTGCCTGAACCGTTTCGGCAACGGTGCGCCCGCGAAGGGGGGGGTGGCCCGTCAAGAGTTCGTACAAAATCGCACCCAGCGCATAAACATCCGCGGCGGGGCCAGCCGGGGTCACGGTGGGCGAGGCTTGTTCGGGCGCCATGTAACTTGGCGTGCCGACGGGCGCTCCACTTTGCGTCAGACCTTCGGCGCCATCCAGGCGGCGGGCCAGGCCAAAATCACTGATCTTGAACGTGCCGTCCGACGCGACGAGGACATTGGCTGGCTTCAAATCGCGGTGTACGACGCCAATCTGGTGCGCGGCATCGACCGCAGCAGCGAGCACCTGCACGATCGAACAGGCGCGGCGCACGGGCTGAGTATCCCCTGCCATCGTGTCGCTGAGAGTTCCCCCTTCCACGAACTCCATCGTGTAATAAGCCTGCCCGGCCGCTTCGCCGACATCGTAAATCGCCACAATATTGGGGTGACGCAGTTTCGCCGCAGTCTCGGCTTCTCGCAAAAATCTCGTGCGTTCGCGTGGGCCGGCGTAGAGACCGGCCAGGGCCATCTTGATGGCAACCAAACGATTGAGCCCCAGATGCCGCGCCCGAAAGACAACCCCCATGCCGCCGCGGCCGATGACCGCCTCGACCTCGTACCCGGGCACTTGTGGCAGCGGCGTGAAATCACCCGGCAGTGATCGATCGTTCGGATGGCAGTCCCCCGACGGAGGAAGCCAGGCATCGAGTTCGTCGCGCAGATTGCACACCCGCCGCCAGCGCACGCGCAGTTCGGGCAATAACTCGGGGTGATCGGCGCAAACCTCCTCGGGCGTCTTGCCGGAGTCGAGGAGTTCATCGAGCATCTGATCAAGTAGGATCTGGTGGGACATCGTCTGGGCTCGGTCGGCTTAAAGCCAAAGGTCTTAGCTCTCCTCTACCTGAGCGGAATCGGGCAAACTTGCGTCAGGTCGCAAGTCCGCCAGGAGGTTAGCCAACATACGCAGGCTGCGATCAACCCGCCTTTTGATCGTGGTGGAAGACACCCCCAGCACCTGGGCGGCCTCGGTCAGAGGCAGCCCCTGAACTCTTACGAGGTCGAAGGCGTCACGCTCGTCGGGCGGCAACTCGTCAATGGCCCGCAACATGCGCCCTCCGGCCGGAGTCAGGCTCGAATCGCCCGCGCCGTCTCCTGGCAACTCGCCTTCGAGCGACGCCACCTTGGGCTGCGCGTCGAGGCGGCGCGCCAGGTCATTGAGTTCCCAGCGGATGTGTTGACTGGCCAGCGCGAAGAATTGCCGCACGGTGCCCGGCCTTGCCTCGCGCATGGCTTTGAGCAAGCGCTCGACCACCGAGCCGATCACTTCATCCGCTTGGAGGTTGAGCGGAGGACGCGTCAGCCGGGGGTAACTGCGGTGCAGCAACGATCCGCACAGGTAGCGCAGGCGCTCTGTGGCGCGTGCAAGCAAAGAGCGAACGATCGGCTCGGCCGGGGAATCGCCAGCCAGGTCGTCGAGGAATTTCTGAACGAGTGCGGTCGTTCCTCCCGCGTTCATGAAATGACCCTTTGGAGGCGGCCCTCCGGCCCATGTGTCGGAAAGGAGAGAGAGAACTCGGGTGCATGCCTGTTGCCCCTCCACGCCTAGTTCAGTGTAGGGGAGCGCGCGGCGACCGTCCGTTTCGGGCAGCGCCCACGCTCCCAGGACAGGAGTGATGCAACATGGCCCGGCTTGCGACTCGGATCGTTTCTACCCATTTCACTGTCCTGGCAGTGGTCTTGGCCCTTGGGGGATTCGTTCGCTCGGCGGCATCCGCGGACGAACCTCAAGCGTCGGTCAAAGAGACGGTCGTCAACGGGCCGGGTGGGATCGCGCTCAAGATCCGTATGGAGGGCCCCTACACGGCGGAAGTGCCGCTCCAGGTGGTCAGCTACTTTCGCTACACCGCCGATGGAGCAAAGAGAATGGTGGGCGCGCCGGTCGAACTCGACCGGCGCCTCGGTGGCGTCATTGGCTCGCTGAGGGAGCGCAAAGAATTCGTGGGAGATGAATTGGAAACCCTTCTGCTGACTCCATCCACGGGAAGCATCAAGGCGAAAGCGTTGCTCTTGATCGGGCTGGGTGAAGAGGCCAGGCTTTCTCTCTCCACGATGGAGCGTGTCGGCAAGGTTGCTTACCGCGAGGCCGCAAGGCTTGGCGCCCAGAAGGTCGCCTTCGCTCCCCTCATTCGCGACCAGGGGAACGACCGGTTCAAAACGGGCGACGTCGAGACCGCGTTCGTACGGGGCCTGCTCCTGGCGCACGACACCGATCGCCGCCTTCAACAAGAGGGATTTGCCAAGCGTTACGAACTTGCCCAGTGGTGGATCGAAGCGGGCCCCGCCTACTTCGACGAAACTGTTGCAGGTGTCGAAAAGGCGGTGACCGAGGCGGCCGATCTCATCAAGGCGCGAGGTATTCCGCCTTACGCATCCCAATCAAAATAGATGCATGGGGACAGAACCAGCCAACTCACGGGCTGCTACTTCAAAAACCCGGTCGGCGTCAGCAGCCTTTGTGCCTTGCTCTTGCTCGATACCCCCATAAAGACAAAGCACATCTCATTCGTCGTTTGTTCTCCCAATATGGCCATCTTGGGTGGCGAACTGGGGTTATTGGGATTGTCCGCGGAATTGTCATAGGTGGCCCGGATGCGCATCACCGTACCCTTGGCCAGCGGCAGCGGCTCTTTCAACTCATACTGCTCCTGCCAGTTGTAATCCCAGGCGGGAATGCGGATGAGCATCGTCTCCTCGCCGCCGGGTTCCTGATAGGTCAGTTCGATCTCCTTGCCCAGGAAGTGCATGTGGGGCGTCACCCGGTAGGCGGTGATGGATTCGGCAAGGGTCCATTGTGACGAAACTTTGAACGCTTTGTCTCCCGCGGGGATGCGGGTGAAGAGGCCGGCCACGGGAACCGAACGGTAAAGCTCGGTGGTCGCTGACTTGGCGAAGTAGAGGCCGATCTTGGTGCGGTCGGTCTCCACCTTGCCGGTGCGGTGGTAGTGAAACTGAATGCAGACATCGGCCCCCTTGGGCAACTTCTGTGCGACCCCGTCAGGCAAGAATTTCGGCAGCAAGCCCGGCGCCCAGCCACCCAGCGTGGCCAACCGGTCGGGCAAAAAACCCCAGCCCATAGCGACCGGATAGCCGGGGCCGCGATCGACGGCATTGGGGTCGGCCTGCTTTTCCGCGGCCAATTGCAGCTTGCGCGCCCGGCCGCTCGTATCGGCGATTTGCAAGGTGTGATGCACGACCCGGGCATTGCCTGGCCGCACCTCGATCGCACTGATGTACTTGTCCTCGGGCAAATTGGTCGGAATGCAAACGACTCGGAACAGGTCCTTGCCGGTCGCGCCAATCGTTACTTCCGATGGCACCTCCAGCACCAAGTCCGGCTCACCCAGCGTCCAACCTTCGCTGAACTTGGGCGGCGCTGGGGCATCCTTGGCATCTCCCTCGGGCATTCCGGCGGCGATCCATCGCTTGAACTTTTCTTGATCTTCAGGGCGCAGCGAACGGTTGCCCGCCAAAAGCGGATTGGCCTCGGCCTTCCAGGGGGGCATCCGCTTCGATTCCATCTCTTCCAAGCAAGTTTCGCCCCAGCGCACGGCATGCTTGTATTCGGTCAGCGCGAACGGTCCCACTTGCCCGGGCCGGTGGCAGCTCTGGCAGTTCTGTTGAATGATCGGCAGGATGTCCTTGTGGAAGGTGAGGGCTTGCGCGGGTGCGACGGGCGCTGTGGTCACGAGCGGGATGGGGCAGCCAAACGCCTTGGTCACTGGCTGGGAAACCGGCTTGCCCGCCAGCAACTCATCGAGCGCTTCCCTCAGGTCGCGCCGGTTGACCACCGGCTTGGCCTTCATGCGGGCAAGGTAGCGATCGTCGATGCGGCCCTGGTAGCGGACCACGAACTTGTCATCGAGCACCACGACTTCCGGAGTCGTTTTGGCCTTGAGCGACATCACGGCCGCTTGATCCGGATCGGCGAACACGGGAAAGGAGATTTTGTATTCCTTGATGTGCGCGGCAATCCGTTCCGCCGTATCGTCGGCAATCGCGTTGATCCCAACAACGGTCACGCCTTTTTTGGAATAGTCGCTTGCAATCTGTTCAAGCACTGGCAAGTAGCCATTGGACATCGGGCAATCGCAGCAAAGGAAGACGACCACGGTGGCCCTGGCCTTCTGTTCCCGCAGTCGCCAGGACATTCCAGTCGAGCTCTTGACGGTGAAATCGGCAACCGGCCTGGGCTCAGCGGCCTGAGTGGAAGGGGACAGGGCCATCATCAAAAAGGGCACCATCGCCGCCAATTTCGCAAACAGTCGGATCATCGTTCTTCTCCTCCACGCAAACAACGCGCAAGCCGGCTCGTCATTCCAGTGTTTTGTGTTTACCAGTCTTTCGACATCGCTTCTCTGAACGCCGCCATCAGCACGAGCAGCCGCTTGAAAGGTCGGCGGCCATCGAAGACTTCGCCGCCTGATTCGAGATGGCCTTCTGCACTGAAGGCCGCAGCTTGCGCGGGTGCCTCCGTTTCGAGCGTGAAGGCCGTGGCCAGGGCCCCTTCCCGCAGCGTCGGACGAACGAGTGTCAATTGCTCGATCAGGTCGGAGCCTTGCGCCAGGCGGATTTCGGCGGACTCAATTTGCAGGGGCCGCGCCGGATGACGCCGCGTGGCGATCACCGTGCGCGTGGAGGGGTCCTCGTCTTGCCAGCTCAAGTCGAAGTCGCTCAACACTTCGTCAAGCAATTCGGGTAGTTCCAGGCCGCGGATCGCGACAAACTCGCGCAATCGCTCAGGCAGTTCGTGCGGCTCAAAGCAAGCGGCTTCTTTCCTGGAAACGGCGACCCAGATTCGCCCGCTGCCGTCGCGGCCCCAGGTGAGGGGACCACCAGAAAAACACATCTGAAAACGACCGCCGCGCACGCTTAAGGTGGGCTGCCTTTCCCACTGCGCGGCAAACAAATGGACCGGGCCGGTATGGGTGACGGTGTAACAGCGCACGGTTTCGCCCGTGTGAACCGTCCGGGCCGAACGCACCGCGGCAGCCGGACTCGCGGCAAAGGCGCGGCTGGGGCCCGTCAAGAAAATTGCCAACAAGAGTGAAGCAGCCAGCAGCGCGGCTACGGCGGCAGGCAATGCCAGCCATCGTCGTACGGGCCGTGGGCGCACGGTTTCGGCGGACGGAACCGCCTCACGGTCAAGCCGGGCAAAGAGATCGTTCATCATCCCGGCCGCGTCGATTTGGGCTGCCTCATCTTCCAGGTGCTGGCGCACGGCAGCATCAAGCCCAGCCTGGGCCTGAGGAAACGGATCGTACGGTTCATCCCCCGCCTTCACGCTCACCTGTTTTTCCTCCATTACCGCTCGCCGGAACCCAACTCCATTCGCCCATGCCTGTTGCGATTCGCGTCAAGCAATGGCGGGAGGGGGAAATGGGGTCGATCTAGGGAGATAACTTGCGAGATGCGATTCGATTACAAAGAATCCGACTTTTTTTCCGGCGCCATGTTGAGGCCAAGGGCGGCGGCAAGGGCCTTGCGGCCGCGGAATAGGAGCACGGCAGCGTTGGCAAGGCTGACTTCCAGTACGCCGGCGATTTGTTCGCGGTCCATGCCCAGCGCGCGCAACTCGACTGCGGCCCGCTGCATCTCTGGGAGAGCCTCCAGACCCTTTTGAATGGCGAGTTGCAGTTCGCGGCCGCGGGCTTGCAGTTCTGGCTCCCAGCTTTGGGGATCGGCAAGTTCGAGCATTTGCCGATCGGTGGAGGGATCGAGACTCAAAATCCCCCGCTCGCGGGCCGCTTGCGTGATGCACCGGTTGGATATCGCACGAAACAAGAGCGGGATGCCCTCGGCGATCAGATCGTAACGATCGCTTCGGCGCAGGAGTTGATAAAGGCACTCTTGCACCAGATCCTCGGCACGGGCGGTGTCGCGCGCCAGCGAGCGAGCATAAGCCGTGGCACGCGGCAGGACCGCCAGCGCCCAGGTCTGCAAGGCGTCGCGATGATCGTTGGACAGCATTCACTCGTTCCGCGGATGTCGAGGGGCGCGCGCATGGCATGAACCCTCCTTTTCCCCAATGATTTGTACGCGCCGGAAGCCGCAAGCGTGTACGGTCCCCCTGAGATGTCCGTTTTTTTCGAATCGCTCAAGAAGTGAGAAGGAAGAAAAAATCACGAGGATTTAACGATCGGCGCGGCCTGGCAAATAGGCGCCGCACGACTCGCGTACAACCAGCCGCGGACTGAGGACGAGGCTTCTTGGCGCAAGTGCCGGATCGGCAATCCGGTCGAGCATGGCCTTGAATGCGGTGGCCGCGATTTCCCGGCAAGGCTGGTGGATCGTCGTGAGCGGCACCGAGAGCAGGGTGGCATAGCGAACATCGTCAAATCCCACGACGCGCAGATCCCTGGGCACTTGCACTCCTTCGCGCGCAAGGGCCTGCAAAAGCTCGGCCGCGAAATGATCGTTGGCGCAGAGGAGCGCATCGGGTTTGTTCTTACCGGTGAGCTCGCGAATCAAGGCCCGGTCGTGCGGATCGCCTGACAGCACGAAGTTTTGCGGCACGGGTAAACCATGACGGATGATCGCTTCGCGTGCACCGGCGATGCGGCCCGCCACGGTCGAAGCGGCATGGGGGCGCGCCGCGAAACCAAGGCGCCGGCTGCCGAGCTTGAGCAGATGATCGGCCAGGGCAAAGCCACCTGCCAGGTTATCGACACCGACCAGATCAAACTCGCTACGCGCCGGAAACGGCGTGACATCGCGGTCCAGCAGCACGACCGCGATCCCCTCCTTGCGCAGGCGATCGGTCACGCGCCGGTTCAAGTTTTCGGCATCGCTCGTCAGTTCCGCCGGAGCGAAGAAGACACCGCTGACTTGCCGCCGGACGAATTGATCACAGATGTCTTCGGTCGACTGAATGGACGCGTTGACCTGGGCCCCCGCCAGGCTGCCGCCTCCCCAGAACAGGCCATATTCGTGAATGCGCGCCAAGCCGGCAAGCTCGCCGCAAACCGCTTCAAAAAACTCGAAGGTCCCAAGCCCGGGAATGAGCAGGCCCAGGTGGCGGATCCCTTGAGGCACCGCCGCCGAGCGGCTCGTTACAAAGCTGCCCGAACCGACGCGCCGCTCAATGAGCCCCTGATCTTGCAAATCGCGCAAGGCCCGCGCCACCGTGGGACGCGACACGCCATAGCGGGTCACCAGTTGCGATTCGCTGGGTAAACGACCCGAAGGCGCGAACTTCCCCGAGGCCAGTTCGGCCATCAGCTCGCGCGAGATCCGCCGGTGTTTCGGCTCGGAAGACAAATCGTACTCCCTTTCATGATCTCCCACGATTCCCCTGACAGGTGGGCAAGTTGTCATGACATCTATTTTAGCAGGATTAGCATCCTGTCAACACATTTCGGCTGAGGCCTGTTATCATGACTTGAGACGAGGGAAATGACTTTACTGGCCAATGATTTGCTTGATTTCGATGGGCACGCGGATTTCGGCGCCCATCGGGCTGGCGCTCTAAGTATCGGGTGCAAGCCAGGATACGAGACTTTACGACGAGCCAGGAAGAACATCGACCGGGCCATGGAAGGAGAGTCATGCGAATGAATCAGGCAGCGGGGGAGCGATTTGAGTCGCGGCGGGCAATTGCGCAGTGGTTTTTCGTCAACGGGTTCGTGACCGCCTCCTGGGTCGCGCATGTGCCCGGCCGGGCCGTTGACCTGGAAGCTTCGCCCGGCGCGCTGGGCTTGGCCCTGCTTGGAATGGCGGTCGGCTCCGTCATTGGGATGAGTCTGGCTCCCACCTCCATTCGGCTGTTCAGCGCGGGGCGCTCGGGTTGGGGCGCGGGTTTCATCTATGCTCTTTTGTTTCCGCTGCCGCTTTTGGCCTGGTCGGTGCCGACGCTGGGTATCAGCCTGGTCATCTTTGGCGTCGTGCATGGCTTGATGGATGTGACAATGAACGCCGCCGCGGCCGCCACCGAGAAATCGCTGGGCCGGCCGGTCATGGCCGGTTTTCATGGGTGGTTTAGCATCGGCATGGTGGCCGGGGTTTCGATCGGGATCGCCGCGCTGAATAACGGCCTGGGAGTGGCCGGCCATGCAGCGGGAGTCATTGGCTTTGCCGCGCTCCTGCTTTTGACCAGCCTGCCGCTGCGGCACGAGGCCAGATCCGACGCGAGCGTCGCCAAGAGCGGGGGCGCGGCCATCGAGGCCGACATGTTCATCCTTGCGGGCTTGTCCTTCGTCTGCCTCTTTCTGGAAGGCGCGATGGCCGACTGGGCGGGTCTCTTATCGGTAGGTTTTGGAGCCAAGCCGGAAATGGCCCCCGTCGCCTACGGCGCGTTCACCGCCACCTGGGCGGGCGGCCGGTTCATCGGCGACCGATTGACCGCCCAACTGGGCGACACCACCGTCATGACCCTGGGCGCACTCATCGCTTCCGCCGGAATGACGGTAGCCCTCATCGGCGCGACACCCGCCTGGGTGGCCATCGGTAGCGCCGTGGTGGGATTTGGACTGGCGAACACGGCACCCATTCTCTTTCGCGCCGGCGCGAGCGGTGATCATTCTGGCCGCGGGCTCGCACTGGTTACGGGTGTCGGCTATTTCGGATTCCTCGTCGGGCCTCCCCTGGTCGGGTTCATGGCCGAAGAGGTGGGATTGCCCCGCGCCATGATCCTCGTGGTTGTTGGCGGCTTGATCCTGGCCGCCGGGTCGGCCGCTTTCGCCTCACGGCGAAACCGCATGGCCAGGGCTGCAGTGACTTCAGCGAATTCGGCAAAAACCTCTTTTGTCGCTGGCGCGGCCGGCGAGCTTCAAAGGAATTTTCAGAGCGAAGAAGGAGACATTAAAGATGAACGCAAAGAACACACCAACGCCATCTGAGCGATCGGCGCGGTTCGCGGACGAACGATTGACCACTGCGGAGCCTCCAGGCTCGGCCCATGCCGATCCCGACCAAGCCATGCATCTGCCCGCCTCCAAGGTCAAAGTAAAAAGCAGCATTTCGCTGTTGCCAGCATGGCTTCATCTCATGGTGCCTTGAAGAAGCGATACATGTGCCCCATCTGCCAGGGCAAGGCGATAGCAAAGAAAGACATCAAGCCGGTAAACGAAATGGAACAGGCGGAGAATCAAGGAACGCGCGGGCGCCTACCGCGTTTATCAGGATCCAGCCGATCTATTGCGCCATCTCGACGAAGTGGGCGCACGGGCGGCCGTTTAATCACATAACACCGGTAAACTGTCCCCGTTGCCAAGGAAATCGCCCGAAGATTGCGCGCGAGGAATTTCATGATGTTTGCTCTCCATTGCTTCGCACCGCCGATCGCTCTTGTTCTCTTCAGCACCTGGTCAGTGACTTCCTCCTCTGAAATTGACGAGAATCCACACGCCGCGGAAGTCGTTGTGCTGAAGGGCGTCCGAGTCATCGACGGCAGCGGCAGTCCGCCCCTTCCTCTGGCCAACATCATCATCGCCGATGGCCGCTTCGAAGCGATCGGCTCCGCAGAGCAGGTGAAGCCGCCACCGGGCGCGAAGGTCATCGACAGACCGACTTCATCAAACTCTGGCTCGATGACTTTCAGGGAAGCTTGAAGGTCAAAATGCAGCCAGAGATCTACCCAGCGATCATCGAGGAAGCGCACAAGCATAAGCTCCGCGTCGCGGCTCATGTTTATTACCTGGCTGATGCAAAGGCGCTCGTGGCCGAGGGCATCGACATCATTGCACATGGCGTGCGCGACCGGCCGGTTGACGACGAGTTCATCGAATCGATGAAAAAGACGGGCACCTGGTACATGCCGACGCTCGGACTCGACGAATCGTTTTATCTGTTCGCCGAGCGTCCGGCGTTCACACTCGAACCCTTCTGCCTGCAGGCGCTTCAGTCAGAACTCAAGGCGCAATTCGCCGATACGAAATGGCGCGTGGTTGTGGCCAACGATTTGAAGAATGAGCAGTATCGCAACGCCTTGGCGATCAACCAAAGAAACCTCAAGCGCCTGCACGAGGCCAAGGTCAAGATCGGCTTCGGCACCGATTCGGGAGCAACGCCCTTGCGCGTACCCGGCTTTGCCGAACACCGGGAGTTGCAATTGATCACCGATGCCGGTATTTCGCCAGCGGAGGCCATCGTGATGGCCACACGCAATGCAGCCCAACTGCTTGGCCTGTCCGACCGTGGCCGGCTTGCGCCAGGAATGCGTGCTGATTTCATCGTTCTTGAAGGCAATCCGATGGAATCGATTGCCAACACCACCAAGATTGTGGAAGTCTGGCAACGCGGTAAGAAGGTGAGCGGTCCGGTCACGGAATTTAAGCCCTAGCCCTCCTTTTGCGAAAGGGCCGCTATCATGGTTGGGTCCCTTGGTCTTGAGGAAAAACGCGCCATGCCACTGATCATCGATGTGACTTCGGATGTCGTCTGCCCCTGGTGCTACATCGGCAAAAGGCGGCTGGAAAAAGCGCTTACCTTGGGAGGCCACACCAATGCGATCGTGCGCTGGCATCCCTTCCAGTTGAATCCGCAGATCCCCAAGGAAGGAATCGATCGGCAGCAATACCGCATCGCCAAGTTCGGTAGCCTGGAACGCTCGCGAGCGCTTGAAGCTCAGGTCATTCAGGCCGCCAGGGGAGACGGTCTGACGTTTGCTTTGGATAAGATCGCACGCACGCCCAACACGCTCGATGCTCATCGGTTGATCCGCCTGGCAGGTCAGGAAGGCATTCAAGATGCGGTGATGGAGGCCCTCTTTCGCGCCTATTTCACCGAAGGCAAGAACATTGGAGATCCGTCAACCTTGCTCGCGATCGTTGCGCAAGCCGGATTGGAGCGCGCGAAGGCGGAAGCGTTGCTGGCCGGCAACGAGGACTTGCCCGCCATCGCCGCCGAAGAGGAGGAAGCCCATCGCGCCGGAGTCCAGGGAGTGCCCTATTTCGTGATCAACAAGCAGTTGTCCCTTTCGGGAGCCAGGGATCCGGGCGCCTTCCTTGCCGCCTTCGAGCAGGCCAGGACCGACGCGCTGCCCGAAGAGACGAGTGGCTTTTGCAAGACCGATCCTTCCAAGGCGCCCTCCTGCTAGGTCCGGGGAAGTTTTCCCCCATGCGAAACGCTTGATCGCCAATAGCAAACAGTCGTGTGCCACCAGGAATGAATTCGAGATTTCACGGAGGAAATAAGTGTCTGATAAACTATCTCTGCTCTCCCCGGTCAAGGTCGGATCGATCGAACTTGCCAACCGGATCGTCATGTCACCGATGACGCGCATCCGGGCCGACGAGGGGTGCGTACCTTCCGAGAGGATGATTCGCTATTACACCCAGCGAGCCACGGCGGGACTGATCATCACCGAGGGAACCCACCCAAGCCCGATGGGCCGGGGATATACCTTTTCCCCGGGTCTCCATTCACCCGAGCAGGCCAGTTGCTGGCGCAAGGTGACCGACGCCGTCCATGCCGCCGGCGGGCGTATTTTCGTGCAGCTCATGCATGCCGGGCGCGTTTCCCATTCCTCCTTGTTGCCTGGCCAGGCGTTGCCGGTGGCCCCATCGGCAATTGCGGTTCAGGGCGAAGTGCACACCTTTGCGGGCAAGGTGCCGTTCGAAGTTCCCCGGGCGCTTGAAACCGATGAGGTGGCCGCCGTGGTCGAGGATTATCGGCGCGCGGCAGAGCTATCGATCACGGCGGGGTTCGATGGCATCGAGCTCCATGCGGCGACGGGCTATCTGCCCAATCAATTTCAGGTGAGTGGTTCGAATCAGCGCACCGATGACTATGGCGGTTCACTTGAAAACCGTACGCGCTTCACCCTGGAAGTGCTTGAGGCTCTTTGCAGCGTGCGCGGGTCTGACCGGGTCGGGATCAAAATCGCTCCCGGCTTCACGGTCAACGAAATGTTCGATGAAGACCCCGCGATCACCTACACCCACCTTGTGCGCCGCCTCAACCCGCTCGGGCTCGCCTACCTCCATGTCGGCTACGACAGCGGCTATGGCCGGGGGACCGCGCCATCCTTCAACCCCATCGATCTTCTGCGACCCGTGTACAGTGGCACCATTCTTGCCGTCGGCGGTTTCACCAAAGCGACGGGAGATCAAGCCATCGTCCGAGGACGCGCCGACCTGGTTGTCTTTGGACGGCCATTTATCTCCAATCCCGACCTTGTGGCACGCTTCCGGTGCGGCGCACCACTGGCGCCGGCCGATGTGCACACCTTCTACGGCGGCGGCGATCATGGCTACACCGATTATCCGACGCTGGGCGAACACAGCGCTGGAGCGTGAAACGGAGGCATCGTCACGCGCGAAGCCGCCTTGACAAGCAACACGGCGATGCAGACTCCTACTTTGTCAGTAACGAGCGAACGATAACCAGGCGATTCCCACGAGCAAGGTCACCAGAGTCACCGGCAAACCGGCTTTGAAGTAATCCCAAAACGATATCTCGATCTCTTCGTGGCGGGCGCGCTCGACCACGATCAGATTCGCCACCGACCCAAGCACCGTCAGGTTTCCCGCAAGGGTGCTCGACATGGCAAGCGCCAGCCAGCCGACTTCTTGCTGGGATTGCGGCATCAGCGGAATGACCGATTGGAACAGGAGCACGGCAGGCACATTGCTGACGAGATTGGAAAGCGCGGCAGAGACCAGGCTCAGCGGCACGACCGGGTCGCCCTTGAGCCACTCCCCGTTCTCGACGCCCCAGGTGTGGACCACATGGACCTCAAACGCCCGCACCACCACGAACAACCCTGCAAACATCAAAAGCAATTTCCCATCGATTTCCTGGTAGAGCGAATCGGGCCGGGTGCGGCCAAGTAGGAGGATGGCCGCCGCACCCAGAGCCACCACTTCCATCCGTGCGCCCGCGAAAAATAGCGCAATCGCCCCGAGCGTTACCAGGAGGCTCTTGATGAGAGCGCGCTGGGACGGATCCTGTTCGAGCGCCCCTTCCCTTTCGGGCAAAGGAGGCCGTGTCGCTTCACAGCCGATGCTGCTGTCCGCCAGCGCGGCCTCGTCAGTACGCCTTGTCAGAGATGAGCGAAAGACCCAGGCGGTGATCAAAAATCCGATGACCCATCCTGCAAGGGCAATGGGGGTCAGCTTCGCCGCGAACCGCAGGTAGCTGATCTGCGAAAGGTTGCCGATGATCATGTTCTGGGGGTTGCCGGTAAGGGTCGCGACCGAACCGATGTTCGAGGCAAGCGCCAGGCCAACAAGATGCGGCTTGGGGTCCAGCTCCAACCGTCGCGCCAGGTGAAGAACCAGCGGCGTCAAAGCCAAGCAAACGACATCGTTGACCAGGATCGCCGACAGCACTCCCGACAGCGCCATGGTGATCGCCAGGAGCCCGACGGGATGGCGTACACGCGCCAATGCCCAGGCGGCCACCTTGTCAAAGAAGCCGGAGAACCGCAAGGCTCCGACGACAATCATCATCCCCAGTAAAAGCGCAATCGTCGCGAAATCGATCGCCGCGACCGCCGCTTCAAACTTGATGAGGCCGAAGGCGAGCATGGCCGCGGCCCCCGCCCAGGCGATGCCGGCGCGATCGGTTTGCAGGCCCGGCACCCGCCCCCACGCGAGCGCCGCATAGGTCAGCGCGAACAGGACCGTCGTTAACACCAGCGCCCAAGACTCGTTCATACAGATTCCTTCGCGATCTCGGAGGGCTCATCATCGGACATCCGAGAACTCAGCTCACTCATCGGATGTCCTTTTTTGAGAACCATGAAGCGCATGCGTCTCCGGCATAAGCACTATGAAGATCACCGCGGCCAGGGCGGCAATCGCCGCAAAGACATGGAACGCGGCAGCAAAGCCCAGGTGCTGCACCATGAACCCGGCGGCAAGCGGCCCGATGACGCCGCCGATACTCAGCGCGGTGGCGATGAGTCCTTGCAAGGCATTGAAGCCCCCCTTGCCGCGCGTCAGATCGGCGCAGATCGAAACAATGACGACTCCATAGATGCCGGCGCCGATTCCATCGAGCGCCTGCAAAGCGACAAGCATCCACGGATCGCTCGTCAGCGAGTAGAGGAAGATGCGTAGGGGCAATGCGATGAAACCGATCGCGAAGACCGGCTTGCGCCCCCAGTGTTCGCAAAGCCACCCGGCCGCGACCGCCACGGGAATCATCACCGCCTGAGCAACGAGGACCACCGCCGCGACTTGCGTGCCGCTGCCGCCCAATCGATCGATGTAGAGGCCGACCAGCGGCATGACCGGAGCATTCGCCAGGTGAAAGAGCGCCGTCGCGGCAAACAAAGTCAGAATGCGCCGATCGCGCATCAAGGTGAAGAGAGTGGTTTTCTTCTCTTCCTTCTCTTCCCTACCTGCGCCTCCTTCACTGGCACCCGATGCGCGTGCTTCGTCCAGCTCCACTTCCCGAATGAGAAACACCGAGCTAGCCGCAAGCAGCGATACCGCGGTCACCGCGTAGAAGATCGACGGCACTCCGAACCAGGTGACCAGGCCGATCGCTAGCAGGGCGGCCGCCAAGTTGCCGGCATGGTTCCAACCCTGATTATGACCCATCATGCGCGACAGTCCCGCGTGGCCAACCAGGGCGAGTGCCAGGGCCCCAAGCAGGGGGACGAAAAACGCCTGGGCGACGCCGGCCACGAACAAAAGCGGATCGACCACCCACCACTGAGACGGGAGCAATGGCAGCAGGCCGTAACAAAGGCCCAGGGCAAGCGATGCACCGGCAAGCAAGGTCCTGCGGCGACGCACGCGGTCGACCAGGATTCCCGATGGGGTTTGCATCAGGAACACGCCCAGGCCGCCGGCGGCGACCGCCATGCCGATGGCGTCGTCACGCCACTTGGAATTTGAGCAAGGCGGTAGGCTGAAATTTTGAGATCTGGGAAATTCAAGAAGGTAAATAGCGAAAACACGGCTTGGTTCCGTTGGGCGAAAGGCCCCCGCTACGGGGGGTTCTCGCCCAACTCCCTCAATCTGCCTTGGATGGTGCACCGGGGTTATGCAGACCATATTCCTGGATTTTGTCGAAGAGTTGCCGGCGACTGATGCCGAGCAGGTCGGCGGCCTTGGTTCGGTTCCAGCGCGTCTGGGTCAGCGCCTCGTCAATCACCCGCCGTTCCGTCTCGGCCAGAATCTCCTTCAATCCAAGAGTTTGCGATGCGGCCTTCGGCGTTGCGGCCGGGCCCAGGCGTAAGTCTTCGGCAAGGATCATGCGGCCGCAGGTCAGGATGGCGGCGCGAGCCAGGGCATTTTGCATCTGGCGGATGTTGCCCGGCCAGGGTTGCTCGCACAGCGCGAGCAAGGCATCGGGGGCCAAAGCCAGATGAGGCCACTGGTACTTTCGACTCAGGCGGCGGATCATATGTTCGGCAAGCAGGGGAATGTCTTCGCGCCTTTCCCGCAGCGGCGGGATTTCCACGGCGACGACATTCAGGCGGTAGTACAGGTCTTCGCGAAACTGGCCCGCGGCAATGAGCGCGGGCAGATCGCGGTTGGTCGCCGCCACAACCCGCACATCGACCCTGTGCGTTTCTTCTCCGCCCACCCGCTCGAAGGTACCGTTTTGTAAAATGCGCAATAGTTTCGCCTGAAGGTCGATGCCCATCTCCCCGACCTCGTCCAGAAAAAGCGTGCCGCCTTCGGCCTGTTCAAACCTCCCCTTGCGGCGTGCCACCGCGCCGGTGAACGAACCTCGTTCATGGCCGAATAGTTCACTTTCCAAAAGCGTTGGGCTGAGCGCGGCGCAGTTCACCTTGACGAATGGCCGGGCGGCGCGGTCGCTGTTGCCATGAACGGCGTTGGCCACCAGTTCCTTGCCCGTGCCGCTTTCCCCGGTGATGAGGACACACTCGGAGGTGGCGGCAACCCGTCCAACGGTCTTGAACACGCGTAGCATCAGGGGACTGCGGCCAATCATCTCGTCCTCGGCGACATGCTCCTCCTCGGCCGCGGCAAGCGCCTGCACCTGGGCGACCAGAGATCGCTGGGTCAGGGCGCGCCTGACGGTGACCAGAGCTGTACGGTCGAGCGGATGCCGGCCAACGGGTTACGCACCTCATGGGCGACTCCAGCAAGAAGTTGCCCCAGCGACGCGAGATGTTCGGCACGCCGAAGTTCATCGCGCAGGCGTTCCTGATCGGCCCTTTGCCGCTTCAGAGTGCGGCCCAAGTTCCAGGAAAGTAGAAGGGCGGCAAGCACACTGGCCAGGGCCAGGCCCGTGGATGCGGCGTAGCGGGTCGCCTTGGCCTCCAGGTTTTCCGGTCCGGAAATGCGCACCATGACCCAGGTCACAAGGGGCGCGGGTCTTCGTCTCCCGACGGGTTCGGTGATGAACAGAACTCGGCTTGGTCCCACCGTGCGGGCACTGGAAAGAACCTCGCCCTCCGGCAATTCCGTGCTTTGACGAGCCTGCACCCGAATATAAGGGGCTTCCAGCGGAGGCGGGTTGGAGCCCGATGGCCCCTTGGGGCCATGGCCGCCCGTCGGGAAGGCATAGGCGGTGAAGCGGTCTTCATCGGCAAGAAACAGGCCCCCTTCGATGCCGGGCATCTCCTTCAACACCTGGCTCGTCGCATCCTGGAGTTTCCGGTCGCGATCGGCCGCATTGCCGCCGCCACTTTCTCCAAGCATCTCACCAAGCGGCGCCGTGGCCAGCCCTATACGGTGGCTGGCGTCACGCAGGCGATTACGCACCTCGGGCTCATTGCTCGAGAGGCCCAGAGCGGCAACGATGTTGAATGACAAAACCGCAAGCGACCCGAGAAACAGCAGAATGACGAGGCCGACCTGCAACCGAATCGCAAACTGGGAAGGCATGAGAAAACCCTTTCGCCTGACCCATTTGCAAATGGAATGCCACGATCACGTGCTTGGCGATGATTCTCTCGATATTCTTATGCGATTTGAAAATTCGGTCCGCGCGTCCGCTCGAACGAGTTTGCACTCGATTCCGGGCCCTCCTCACCAGCCTACGCCTCGTCTCTTGACAGGCGTTACAAAGCATCCCCTCCTTTTCAATCCTCTCCCTCCTGTTGACATATCGAGAGATTGCAATCTATGATTGTTTAGAGGTCAAGACATGACAACCACGACGCTGATCGATCTTGACCGGCTGGCGCAGGCGGCCGAGTGCCTCAAGATTCTGGCGCATCCGCATCGCTTGCGTATGGTCGAAATGTTGCTTGAGGCCGACTACACGGTTGGGGATCTTGCCGGGGCCTGCGGCATCAACAGCCCGATCGCCTCGGGGCATCTGCGGCTCATGCAGCGCTGTGGCTTCTTGATTCCCAAACGAGAGGGCCGCCACATTTATTACCAGATCGCCGAACCGTGCCTGGCCAAGTTCATGAACTGCATTCGCGAGCGATTCGCCGCGAAGAAAAGCCGGTAATCTTGGCCCGGTTGGTTTCCATATTCTTCTTCCCCTGGCGCAAAATCCTTCGGAGACTATTGATGCCATTGCAATCGATCAGCCCGGGCGAACTGGCCCGCAAGCAGCAACAAGGCGAAGCGATCGATCTGATCGATGTGCGCACGCCTGTGGAGTTTCAGGAGATCCACTCCACCTTCGCGCGCAATATTCCTTTGACCGGCCTTGACCCCAATCGATTGATGCATGAACGCAAAAGCGGCGACGATCGCCCGCTTTACTTCATTTGCCGTTCGGGCAGCCGGTCCCAGCAGGCCTGCGAGAAAATGATCGCGGCAGGAAGCAATCAGGTGGTCTATGTCGAAGGTGGCACGCTCGCCTGGGCTCAAGCAGGCTTGCCGGTGAAGACGGGCAAGAATGCGATTTCGCTTGAACGCCAGGTGCGCATCGCCACGGGATCGCTCGTGCTTGTCGGCACACTCCTTGGCTTTTTCGTTCACCCCTACTGCCTTGCTCTGGCCGCCTTCGTCGGTGCCGGCCTCGTCTTCGCGGGAACGACCGACACCTGCGGCATGGGCCTGCTCCTGGCGCGCATGCCCTGGAATCAGGTGAAGCCCGGCGCGACGGCTGGCGCGGATGCACCCACCTGCGCGGCATCGCACCATCCCGCACTTCCCACTCCTTGAGCGACCTTTCTCTTATCATTGCAAAAAACAAGCGGGAGGAATTTCCATGCGCGCGCTCATTCGGTCCTATTTCCCTGGTGTGCTACTCCTTGTGCTGGCACCGATGGGCGTGATTCCGTTCGGTTTGGCCGCGGCCCGTGCCGCCGATCACACCAGGGACACGACCGAGATGGTGAAGAAAGCCCTCGCCGAGGGGAAAGCCGTACTCCTGGATGTCCGGGAGAAGACCGAATGGGACGATGGCCACCTGAAAGATGCCAAGCTGCTGCCCTTGAGCGTGCTCAAGGCGGGAGCCAAGCCTGAAGAACTGGCGAAGCTCATGCCCAAGGGAAAAATCGTCTACTGCCACTGCGCCGCGGGGCGGCGCTCTTTGAAGGCGGCTGACGAACTGAAAAAACTCGGCTTTGAGGTGCGCCCCTTGAAGTTGGGTTATGACGATCTGCTGGAAGCGGGCTTTGCTCCCGCGCCGCCGGCCAAGTGAAGAGAAGATCCCGTCAAGAGAGTATCGAATCGATAGAGTGATCGAGCCCGAACGGAGTCGAAATGAAATTGATCATTGTGGGTGGCGTGGCGGGTGGGGCCTCGGCGGCGGCACGAGCCCGGCGCATTGCCGAAGATGCCGAGATTCTTCTGATCGAACGCGGGCCGGATGTGTCGTTTGCCAATTGCGGTTTGCCCTACCATATCGGCGAAGTCATCCCCAAGCGGGAGAAACTGCTCGTCACGACGCCCGACAAATTGCGCGAACGGTTTCGCCTCGATGTGCGCGTGCGCAGTGAGGTCGAGTCGATCGACCGCCAAAAAAAGACGGTGCGCATCCGCGATCTCAACGCGGGCAAGGCCTACGACGAAAGCTACGACAAACTGATCCTCGCCCCTGGTGCCGCACCAACACCGCTTACAATTCCCGGCGCCGACCTCCCCGGCGTCTTGACCTTGCGCAATCTTGCCGACACCGACCGGATCAAAAAGATCGTCGATGACGGCATTCGCCATGCCCTGATCGTGGGAGGGGGATTCATCGGCATTGAGGTGGCGGAAAACCTCGTCCACCGAGGCGTCGCGGTCACCCTGGTCGATCGCAACAAGCAACTACTCGTCCCGTTCGATCCGGAGATGACGACGCCCCTTCTTGCCGCGCTCAAGGAAAAGAAGGTGGAAGTGCTTTTGGGCGAAAGCCCCCGTGCCCTCGCGCCTGGACCCGATGGCCTAGAAGTCACACTGGCCTCGGGCGCGACCCGTACCGCGCAACTTGTCGTCCTTGGCCTTGGCGTGAAGCCGGAAAACAAGCTGGCCGTTGACGCCGGTCTTGAAGTCGGACCGCGCGGCGGCATTCGGGTCAATGATTCCCTCGAAACGAGCGACCCGGATATCTTCGCCGTAGGCGATGCGGTCGAGACGACCGATTTCAGCACGGGCGAGCCGACCCAGGTTCCGCTCGCCGGCCCGGCGAATCGCCAGGGCCGGATTGCCGCGGATAATGCCCTGGGCCGCAGTGCGAAATATCGCGGCACGCAAGGGACCGCCATTCTCGGGTTCTTTGGCACCACGGCAGCCATGACTGGGCTTTCAGAGAAAGCGCTCAAAAAACTCGGCAAACCGTATCGCAAGATTTATGTTCACCCCGCGAATCATGCCGGTTACTACCCCGGCGCCGAGGGGATGTCACTCAAGGTTCTCTTCGATCCAGCCATGGGCAAAATCCTCGGCGCGCAGGGGATCGGCGGCGCCGGAGTTGATAAGCGGATCGACATCCTCGCCGTGGCGATCCAGGCCGGCATGACCGTTTACGATCTCGAAGAAATGGAACTTTGCTACGCGCCGCAGTTCGGCTCGGCGAAAGATCCGGTCAACATGGCCGGCTTCGTGGCCGCCGGACTCTTGCGCGGCGACCATCCCCAAATCGACTGGGAGGAAGTTTCTACCAAAAACCCCGAGCCATCGTTCTTGCTCGACGTGCGCACGGCGCTGGAATTCAGCAAGGGTCATATTCCCGGCGCCGTCAATATTCCCGTGGACGAGCTACGCGACCGCCTCGGGGAATTGCCCCGCGAGCGCCCCCTCGTCGCCTACTGCCAGGTCGGCCAGCGAGGCTATTTCGCCACCCGCATTCTGATGCAGGCAGGGTTTTCGGTGTCGAACCTTGGCGGCGGCTACAAGACTTATCTTCTGCACCATGGCTAAAGGCGGTTCCAAGAACCGACGACGAGATGGTTTTGCAGGTTGAATTCGGTACGATTTTGACATAAAAGCGCTTTTTCGTCGGGCAATTGCCTAGAATCAAAGTATGCCGTGTGTTTTTGGTGCCTGGTTTTTTTTCAGATTCGTTGCTTGGAGTCGGCATTCATCATGCTCGGGGACGGCATGACGCTTCTTGTTATGGGCCCGTCCCGGTGTTCACCTTACGAGCGCTGTGTAGTTTCAAAAGTTAGTTTTGATCCAACCTTCGTTTTTGGCTGAACTTACCTGTGCCGCGGGATATTCGGCAAGGCAACAGGCACCGCCCAGGATGCGGGTGCTAGGTGCCTTGGACTTGATCCCGCGGACGGTTGCTCGGCTGGCGGCGGGCATGGTCGCCCACGCGAGCGAGCGATCCTTGCATCGCCAATGCTGTGCGATGCGGTGATGGAAATCGGACGCCGTCATGACGCGTCCTCAGTGCAAGGCAAGGAAGCCGATGTTTCCGCAGGAAGCGGGCTCAATGACCTGTGATGGGACCGAAGCCTTTGAACCACAAATGGGGACGGATGATGCCGAAGTTGCCGACGAATGCGACGCAACCAGAACATCAGCCCGAAGAGGAAGGTGCCCGGGACAGACGTTCACCGAAACGCGCCGTGCAGCTCGCCGTTCTCGCCGCGTTGGGCCGGCCGCCAGGCTTGTTTGGTGTGGCCGTGCAACCACTTTGGGAAAACTATTTCCGGGTGAATGTCATGGTCGGGCCCGACGCCACATCGGTCCGCATCACGCACAGCTACTTCATGGCGACGGGGAAGAGCGGAGACATTCTTTCGTCCTGTCCCCCCATCACGCGAACTTACCCCTGACACCAGGTCACCACGACCCAGCGCCGCGCCTGCTTCGAATCGCGGCCACCGTTTGCCGGATCACGACACGAAAATCATTTATCTTGGGAGGATTGACGATGAAGGTGAAAGAGCCGACAGCATGGGTGGTCTACACGATGACCCAATCCAATAAAGGCGGAACCACGGGAAACTCGGTCTGCTCCCAATCTGAATGGGACGCCATGGACGCGGGTCAACCCGGACATCACACCCTGCTGCGCGCAAACGTCCGCAACGAAGCGGAAGCGGAGCGACTGGCCCGGGAACTGCAAGCACCGGTACCCGTCAAGCCAAAGCCCAAGAGCCGCATCATACCGCTTCTCTCGAAAGGATCCGCGCCCGACCTGGCAAGCAATTCCCTGACGTTGCCAGCCCTTTCCTGATTTTCCGCCCTCGCAATCCTGGCCTTGGACCCCACTTTGGCCAAGGCCCGCGAACATGTAACCCGGTGACCTTCCTAACGCTTCCGCCAGAACCGGCGAAGCGTTTTTTTTATCTAAATCGCCTCTTCTGGCATGCGGAAGCGCTTGCGATAATCGCTGGGTGCCACCCTAAGAACTCGCTGGAAGGATCGGCGCATCGAGTTGACGCTGCCGAACCCACACTGGCGCGCCACTTCGCCATGATCGGCGGCGGGTTCTTCGAGGAGTTGGCGGGCCGCGTCAACGCGCAACCGTTCGACATGCCGCGCCGGAGTCGCCGCAACTTCACGGGTAAACACCCGGGAAAAATTGCGCGGGCTCATGTGAGCCCTTTCCGCCATCGCTTCGACCGAAAGGTCCTGATCGAGATGATCGACCATCCACGCAAGCAGCGTGCGCAGCACATCGCGTTCGGCGCTTTGCGATTCGAGGGCGGTGCTGAACTGGGTCTGCCCGCCGGGCCGGCGCACGAACATGACCAGGTTGCGCGCCACGGCCATGGCGGCCGCTTTTCCCAGATCTTCCTCCACCAGCGCCAAGGCCAGGTCCATCCCGGCAGTCACACCTGCGGAAGTGATCATCTTTCCATCGCGCACGAAGATTCGGTCGGATTCGACCTTCAGGGTCGGGTATTGCCGTGCGAGATCGTCGCAGTAGCGCCAGTGGGTCGTGCAGCGGCAACCATCGAGCAGCCCCGCCGCGGCCAGGGCAAAGGCGCCGCCGCACACCGAAACGACGCGGCGGCTTTGGCCTGCAAGCCGCCGGATTTGCCTGAGAATCGCCTTATCGCGCAAATAAACATCAACGCCGAAGGCGGCCGGCATCACCAGCGTGTCGATCGGGCCGCGAACAGCACGGGCCGATTGCCGGGCAACAAGCGGCGGTCCGCCCGCGGTGTCAATTTGCAACGATTGCGTCATGGAAACCAGTTCGCAGGCGTAGGCCATTTCTGGCAAATCCGTGAAAAGATTCGCCGCGCTCAACACATCCCACGGACCTGCAAGGTCAAGCAAAACCGTGCGCGGAAAGGCCAGGAAAACGACACGCCTTGGCGGTGCGGTTCGCGCCGCTTTGCGCTCGCGCAGTGCGATTCGCCAGGATTTGCGCTCCTGCAACGGGCCCCTGTTCATCGTTTCTCTCTCATCTCGATGGATTGGGCACTTGGTCCATGATGGCAGTTATTGTACTTCGGCGTCCGTTTCGGTCAAACGTGCGACCGTGCACTCAACTTGGCCGGAATTGCTGTTGCAATGTCATTTACGCCACGGAGTCGCCGGTTTAGATTTCATTCAGGATCCGCGCAATGGCACCCGAGCGCATGAGCGCCGGGTGCCATTGCTTCTAAAGAAACCAAGGAGATCAAGAGATGAACCGAAGGCAGTTCAGTGGGAAGGCCGTGATGGGTTTTGGTGCCGCGGCGGCTTTGAGTGGCGTTTCGCACCAGCGGGCACAGGGCGCGGCCAACCCAGAAGAAGGCAAAGAGAACAAACCCCAGACAAGCGCGGACAAGTTTCCTCCCATGCATGAGGGGCGCAAACCCGAAGTGGGGATGCTCCTTTACCCAGGTCTGACGCTCATGGACTTGCTCGGGCCGCAGACCGTCCTGTCCACATCTTGCAATGTTCATCTGCTCTGGAAGAACACAAACCTGATCGAATCGGACACGGGAGTCGTTTTGAAACCAACCCAGGTGCTCGGCGATTGCCCAAAGGATCTCGATGTGCTGTTTGTCGGCGGCGGGCCGGGTCAGCTTGCGGTCATGCGGGATCCCGAAGTGCTGCGGTTCATGGCCGATCGCGGATCGCGCGCGAAATTTGTGACCTCGGTCTGTTCCGGTTCGCTCATCCTGGGCGCCGCCGGCCTTCTGAAGGGCTACAAGGCAACATCCCACTGGGCATGCCATGACGCGCTGGCGCTGTTCGGTGCGATCCCGGTCCCGGCGCGAGTGGTGGCCGATCGCAATCGCATCTCGGGCGGCGGCGTGACGGCGGGAATCGACTTTGGATTGACGCTACTTGCCAAACTGCTTGGCGATGAGATCGCCAAAGTGACGCAATTGTCGTTGGAATACGACCCGGCGCCGCCCTTCGACGCCGGCACGCCCAAGAAGGCAGGCCCAGAAATCACCAAAAAGGTGCGCGACTGGTTCGCACCGGTGGGGGCCAAGATGGCGGCCACCTGCCTCGCCGCCGCCAATCAAATGAACGACTACACTCCCGCCCCAGCCAACTGATCGTTGCGTCATCGCACAACGGACGAAAAACTGCTGAGATCTACCAGTGGCCGGCGTGCGCTCCCCCATCGACATGGAGCGTCTCGCCGGTCACGAATGCGGCCGCATCCAGATAAAGCACCGCGTCGACAATTTCGGAGATTTCCCCCAAACGTCCCACCGGATGCAATCCGGCGAGAGCTTGAAGCGATTCGGGGGCATGCATGGGCGTCTTGATGACGCCGGGGGCAACCGCGTTGACGCGAATTCCCTTGTCGGCGTATTCGATGGCGAGGGATCGCGTCGCCGCATCCAGTCCACCCTTGGTGAGCGATGCAAGCACGGAGGGAACCCCCTTCACCGGCTGGCCAACCAGGGTCGTGGTCATATTCACGATGTGCCCACGGCCTTGCTTGAGCATCTGGCGCACGGCGCACTGGGTTATGAAAAAGAACCCGGCCAGGTTCACCGACAGCTTGTTGGCGTAGTCTTCTTGCGTGTATTCAATGAATGGTTTCGAAATGAAGATGCCGGCATTGTTGATGAGCGTATCGACGCGGCCATACTTCGCGACCGCTTCGGCGATCACTCTTTCCGCCACCTTGGGGTCCCTGACATCGCCGGCGACCGCGAGTACTTTCCCTGTGGGGTCGGGCTTGATCGAGCGTGAGTTGGCGACGACGCGGTAACCTCGATCAAGGAAGCCCTGAACCAGCCCCGCGCCAATTCCCTGCGATGCGCCGGTGATCACGGCGACTTTGTTTTCATTGCTCAAGGTGAAACTCCAGAGGATTCGATCAAAATGATCCACTGACCGCATGGACAGGGACCGGTCTCGCCGGCCACAGATCGATCCTAACTCCATCGTTCTAGGCGGGACCACGGGACAATCGCAGCAAAGAAACAGGGTTCCGCCGACTTGGCCGCTGGCTTGTTCGCAAGTGCCGGAACGGGTAAACCAGATCCATGGAAAAAATCCATCATTCGACGCCCACGACGGCATTGGCGTCGAGGCCTAACAGATTGCGCATGTGGGTCACTTCCCCCTGCGGCGTGGAACCGAAAAATCGCTTGAATTCGCGGCTGAACTGCGACGGGCTCTGGTAGCCGGTGCGGTTGGCGGCCACATTGGCGTTGAGCCCTTCCACCGCCATGAGCATGCGCGCCTTGTGCAGTCGGATCGTTTTGAGGTACTGCACCGGCGAGGTGGCGGTCACCGCCTTGAAGTTGTGATGGAAAGCGGAAACGCTGATCCCCGCCTCGTCCGCCAGGTCGCTCAGGTTGATCGGGTCGGCATAGTGGGTATGCATCCGTTCGAGCGCTCGCTGAATCTGACTCACGCGACCGTTGAGCGCAATGAGCGCCCGCAGTGCCCCGCCGCGCTCCCCGGAGAGCACGCGGTAAGTCATCTCGCGCATGATGGACGGCCCCAGGATGCGCGCCTCGGTTGGATTGGCCAGGCATTCCAAGAGTCGCACGGTTGCCTCGCTCAGCGCCCGATCGAGCGGTGTCGAATCGATGGCATGAGTATCGTCGGCACCGGGTGAAGCCGGCTTGCGGTCCATCTTCATCAAAAGCTCGCTGAGTACCGTCAAATCGACGCGGATCGACACGGCGAGCATCGGGCCGTGCGGGCCAACTTCGGTCTCGCATTCAAACGGCATCGGCACCGAAAGCACCAGGTAATTGTGCGGATCGTAGGTGAAGACCCGGTCGCCCACGTAACCGCGTTTGCGCCCCTGGCCGACAATCACGATGCTCGGCTCATAGAGCACCGGCGTGCGCGGAAAGGGCCGGCTCGCGCGCATCAGCTTGACGCCATCGAGTACCGTGGGGCGAACTCCGTCGCCGGTGGTGAGCGTTTGCAACAGCTCGGTCATGCGCCGGTTGCTGGCATCCAGTTCGCGATTTTGCTTGACCATGGTGTGGTTTTTCACCTGGAGACTCGCTTAGAGATGCCGTGTGGAGAGTGTCCCCAAGGGGAAACTGCATGTTCCGATGCGACCTGTCCTCTTTCTAACTCAAAGACCTAACCAATTCCAGTGCTCTGCAGAATTGAGCAAGAACTTTCCATGTTTCGGCATTGTTGCCAGCAGCCGTCAGGAGTTTTATATAAGCATCACTCAGTAGCCGCGTGTGGGTCCGAAAGGTCGCAGCGGCCTCGGTGAAGCAGGATGACCCAAGGCCAAAAAGAAAAAACCGAGGAGCATGGGAGCAAGAAGATGGAATACACAACGCTTGGAAATACCGGCCTGCTCGTATCGCGAATTTGCTTTGGCACGATGACCTTCGGCGATGGCCGAGGGATCTTCAAGGCGATTGGCGCGCAAGGGCAAGCCGAGGCCGACGCGCTGGTACAGGCCTCGGTGGCCGCGGGAATCAACTTCTTCGATACGGCCGATGTTTACACCGAAGGTCAAAGCGAAACGATCCTGGGTCAATCGCTCAAGAACCTGAACCTGCCCCGCACCGACATCGTGCTGGCAACCAAGGTTTATGGCCGCGTCGGCTCCGGGCGTAACGACATCGGAGCTTCGCGCGGCCACATCATGGATGGCGTCGATGCCAGCCTGCGCCGGTTGCAAACCGACTACATCGACCTGTACCAGATCCATGCCAACGACGCGGTCACACCCGTTGAGGAGACTTTGCGCGCGCTCGATACGCTGGTCCAACAAGGCAAGGTGCGCTACATCGGTTGTTCCAACTGGCAGGCCTGGAAACTCGCCAAGGCCTTGGGGATTTCGCAGTTCAAGAACCTGGCTCGCTTCGATACCTTGCAAGCCTATTACTCGATCGCGGGACGCGACCTCGAAAGGGAACTCGTTCCCCTACTCGAAGCCGAAAAGGTCGGCCTGCTCGTCTGGAGCCCGCTGGCTGGCGGCCTGCTTTCCGGCAAGTTCAGCCGGGCTAACCAAAAACCTGCCGATTCTCGCCGCAGCGACTTCGATTTTCCCCTCGTGGACAAGGAGCGAGCCTGGAAGATCCTCGATGTGATGACGCCCATCGCTAAGGTACATGGCTGTAGCGCGGCCCGGATCGCCCTCGCGTGGCTCTTGGCCAAGCCCGTGGTCACCTCGATCATTATCGGCGCCAAAAAGATCGATCAGTTGCACGACAACCTGGCTGCCATCGATCTTAAGCTCACGGCAACCGAGATGCAGCAGCTTGATGAAGTGAGTACGCTGCCCCCCGAATATCCCGGCTGGATGCTGCCAGTGCAGGGAGCTGACCGTCTCGACCCGACCAAGGCCCGCTACGGAAGAAGCAAATAAATATCTGATTCGGAAGAAGCAAATAACAACCCCGGACGATGTCGCAGAAACATACCGAAGGTAAACCTTCGGCGAATCTCTCCGTGGACCGATGGAAGCTGTTAAGCAGAAAATCGATTTTTGAGACCTCATGAAAAGGAAAATTCGAGATCATGACGACGAAAGCCTACGCCGCCCAGAACGCAACGACCGCACTTGCCCCGTTTTCGATTCAGCGCCGCGAGCCCCGTGCCAACGATGTGCAGATTGAGATCCTTTACTGCGGGGTTTGCCATTCCGATTTGCACCAGGCGCGCAACGAATGGCCCGACTTCGCGACGACTTACCCCTGCGTGCCCGGCCACGAGATCGTGGGCAAGGTCACCAAGGTTGGCGCCAGCGTCAAGAAGTTCAAGGTGGGCGATCTGGCCGCGGTCGGCTGCCTGGTCGATTCTTGCCGCTCCTGTTCGAACTGTAAAAAGGGCTTCGAGCAATATTGCTCGGCCTTTCCCACCTTCACTTACAACGCCCCCGACAAGATTTCCGGCGGCGTCACCCTGGGCGGCTACTCTGACCAGATTGTCGTTGACGAGGGGTATGTGCTCAAGATTTCGCCGAAAGCCGACCTCGCCGCAACCGCCCCCTTGCTTTGCGCCGGTGTCACGACCTATTCGCCGCTCAAGCACTGGAAGGTGGGCCCCGGCAAGAAGGTGGGCATCGTTGGCCTCGGCGGCCTGGGTCATATGGGGGTGAAATTCGCCCGAGCCTTCGGCGCTCATGTCGTTCTCTTCACAACCTCGCCCAACAAGATCGAGGACGGCAAGAGGCTGGGCGCTCATGAAGTCGTGGTGTCGAAAAACGCCGATGAAATGGCGAAACATGCCTCGAGCCTCGACTTCATTCTTGACACCGTGTCGGGCAATCACGACATCAATACCTACCTATCGCTGCTCACGCTCGATGGCACCCTTTGCCAGGTCGGCGTGCCGGAAAAACCGATGAGCGTGGGGGTCTTTCACCTGATCATGGGTCGGCGCAGCTTTGCCGGTTCGGGGATCGGCGGCATCGCGGAAACCCAGGAAATGCTCGACTACTGCGCTGAACACGGAGTGGCCAGCGAGGTCGAAGTCATCCCGATTCAAAAGGTCAACGAAGCTTACGACCGCCTGGTCAAGGGCGATGTGAAATACCGCTTCGTCATCGATATGGCCTCGCTCAAGTAAAACCTGATTTGCCATCAATGCAGCCTTTCGGCGGCATCGATGGCAATTAGTTGAAGCAGCGCGGTCGTCATGCTCCTTACCGGGACCGGAGAAGATGACCGCTTGTTTTTTTTGAAACCTTCGGTCCGCTCGCGATCCTAAAAGGTGCGCCAAAAACCTGGCGTGATTAGTTCCACGAGGTTCAGGTCGGGGTCGCGAAAATAGAGACTGATCGCGCCGCCTTGCCAGTCGACCCGGCTTTCAAGTCCAATCCCTTGAGTCTGCAACTCCTCGGTCCAGGTGGGCACATCGTTGACGGCAATCGCGAACGCGAAATGGGTAGGAGGCTTGCCCGCATGAGGGGGAATGACTCCGCCGGGCGTTTGGAAGGAAGCCGTCGTGGTTCCCTCCTGAAACAGGAGCAGAACGCTACGCCCGGCCACATCAAGTGCGATCAGTCGCTCCGAATCAAGCAGCGTCAAAAACTGAAAGAGCCGGCGGTAAAACGCGGCGGCGACTTGCAGGTCCTTGACATAAAGCGCCGTTTCGAGAATTCCCTGCACGGTGGGCATGAATCGGCTCACTTTTCTGAAGGTGGCGCGGAGGGAAACCGCTCTTCATGGATCTCGCCGCGCCGGCCAAAATAAAGGGCGCGGCGGCCGGTGATCTGCACGAAATAGCCGACACAGCCCGCCGCCATGGTCTTCTTTACGAAGTCAGCATAGGTGTGTTCGCCGCGCTGGCTTTGGCGCACTGCCGCTTCCACCGCTTCGGCGGAAAATCCTTCACCGATCGTTTGGCCTTCCTGCGGCATGGCCGCCACGACCGAGGCGCCACCAACAAAATAATGAGTCTTTTCCCGCCTGGTGTAATCGGCGTGGTAACGCTCGACCCCGATCTGGGCAAGCTTGCCCACGATTTGCGGAAAGGTCATTTCCCCGGTATGCGCCCCACGGACGCATTCGTGGATGACGAGGACCTGATCCGGCTTCACTTTTTCTTCCATCGCTTCGGCTCCTTCACTACATCGGTTTGGTTTCGAATGGGATCAATGGACCGGCACGTCTTTCCAGCCGTGACGGCGCACCAGGTCTTGGAGAAGTTGCGCGAGCGCGGCCGACTCCGAGGCACCAAGGTGCCCAAAAAAATCGCGGTCATTTTCATCGGCAAGTTTTGCGAGCAGGGGAACCAGCTTCTCTCCGCTTGAAGTGAGGGCCACGCGCTGGTAGCGGCGGTCGTCCTCCGAGGATTCGCGCACCACGAGGTTCTTGACGCAGAGTCTTTCCACCAACTTGGAGATCGCGCCCCGGGTCATGCCCAGCCGCTCGGCTAGTTGACTGGGTGGAACGGCACCCGCCTCCAGCATCACACGCATCAGCGCCCACTCGGCGACGGTAACGCCCTTCGCCTCCACTTTGCGCATGAACGCCTGGGAGACATGGTTCGAGACGAAGCGCAACCAGTAGCCCAGATGTCTTTGCAGATCGCTCACTTCCGCTTTCGCCCCGGGGTCTCGCTTGGCTGCCTCCCTCTTGGCCATCGGCTCTTCCTCCTCCGACTAATTAGTTTCCTAGGAAACTATATCGGCGTTTCTCGGGGAAATCAACAGCGCATTCCAAAGGCCGTAGGTTTTGCAAAGAGCCCCTGGGACGAATTTTCTAATTCCTTGTCCCCTGTTTGGCGATTGGGTGCGGTTATCTTGGGAAGGGTTGAGTGAACCGGGCTGCTTGCGGCGGGCCAGAGGACACAAAACCCTCCTTTGAACCGGGAGTTTGGGGTGAGTACCGAGATCCCATTTGCCGACCTGATCGCGCCGGTCAAAGACCGGATGTTCGAAACGGTCTGGCGCATATTGCGCCATCCGCAAGATGCCGAGGACGCCCTGCAAAACGCCCTCACGACCATCTGGCGCCAGCGCGCTCGCATCGCAGGCCACCGCGTCCCCCAGGCCCTGATCTTGAAAATCTGCGCCGATACCGCGATCGATCAGTTTCGCCGTCGCCGTTCCGTAAAGCACACCGGCGTGCCGCTTGAAGAATCGATGGCCTCACAGGAACCGTCGCCGCTGGGCCACGCGATCGAACGAGAGCATCAGGAGATCCTGCTCGCCGCCATTGCAAGACTCTCCCCCAACCAGGCCGCTTCAATCGTGATGCGCCATCTGCAAGGCGAATCGCTTTCCGACATCGCCGCCGCGCTTGGCTGCGGCATCGAAACGGTGCGCGAACATCTCGACCGCGGCAAAAAACGGCTCGACCAACTCGTGGGATATTTGGCTACTCCCCGCCCGCCCGGCCTCGCCGTGCTGGGTGTCGCACCATTGGACACGCCGCTGCCCGCTCGCGAAAAAACGCAAACTCCCAAGGAGAATGAACGATGAATCAGGAACACGATCCCGCCTTCTCGGCCGATGCGTTGTTAGAACGGCTAGCGCAACTTGCCGTCCCACCGGAAATCCAGCATCGCCTCGATGAACGCCTTGCAGCGTTCCATCGCGACCACCCACCCCTTGCCGTGACGCTACGACCCACCTGGCGTCAAAAACTTCAGGCCATCCTGCCCAGGCTTTCGTTGGCCGCTTGCCTCGCCGGACTCTTGCTCGGTGCCGGCATTCTGCTCTTTGGCAATCACAACGCCTGGGCGCAGGTGACCCAGTCGGTGCAGGCGAAAACCTGGGTGCGCTGGACCATGCAGATGCCCAAGGGTGTCGCGCTACCCGAAGGGTTCCAAACGCCCGAGACTTGGTTCTCGGTCAAAAACCGGGTCGGAGCCAGCCGCGCCGATCATTCCGCCTTGTTCGTCGATTTTGCCGCCAAGGAATCGCTTGTTTACGATGCGAAGCGAAAATCGCTCGATCGGCTGGGAATCGCAGTGCACGATCGCCAGGAGTTCGAGTTCTTCGAAACCTTGCTTCGCCTCATGAACGAGGGGAACCTCGAACTCAAACTACCCGACTCCCCCATCCAGGTTTCCAAGCGGACCCGGCTAGAAGTGACCGAAGACGCTCGCCGCTTCCTCGAGTTCAGCTTCGAATGCCGCGATCCCCGGCGCGCGCCACCCGATTACCGGGTGACCTTTCGGGTCGACCCGCAAAGCAACCTACCGGTCCTGATGCGCACGACGCAGAAGTTCACCCCCAACGACCCGGCCGTGGAACGCGTCTTCGCGATCGACTACCCCGCGTCAGGTCCCACGGCCATCTATGATCTGGGCGTACCCAGGGACACGATCATCGTCGAGCGCGCCAAAACGAAAACCGAACAGGGCGAGGAGATCCAAAAATTCCTCAATGATTACGCTTCCGCACGGGCGAAGAGCCTCGAAGCGCATGAGATTCTCGTGTTGCAAGCGATCCCCGAAATGGGGGGTAATGATTTTTTTGCCGCGCTTCGCGGCAAGAGCGATGGCAAGAGCGTGACGGTCGAAGAGGTTGACCAGGAGCAACTCTGGAAACTGCGCGCGCAAATGAGGTCGGAAAAAGCTTCTCCGCCCAAGGGGGCCGATCCGGCCCAATATTGGAAAGCCCGTCTCGCGGCGCTGAATTTCAAGCCGATGCCCCGCGGCAACGAACTGCTGCCCGACGCCTGCGGCCATCCCGACATCGTCCCGTTCGGCGTCTCGCCGATTGACAATCCCGATTGCCAGGTCACACTCGATCGCAATCCCAAGTCGGGTCCCGAAGGAACGGTGCTTCTCAAAATTCGCGTACAAACCAAGGTGGGTTTCAACGACCGGCTGTACTGGATCGACCCGGCACGCGATTATCTGGTCATGCGCATGGAGATCCATTACTCGGCCAATCACGCCCCCTGGGACAACACGACCCAGACGATCGACAAACTGCAAAAATCGCCTGGCGGCCGCTGGTATGCGACCGAGTTTCGCACCGGCAAAATCGAAAAATCGGGCGACCCACTACCCCTGACCACGGTCAAGATCGATCCCGCCAAACCGAACACCGGTCAGGAAATCGCGCCGGTGTCGACTTCGATCTTCCGCTACTTCCTCCGGTTTGAATAATCGGGACACTGATAATCGCCAAGGGACGGCCACTTTCATCGGTGGTCCTCCCTTTTTTCATTCAAGCAAATCCCGTTTTCCGCATCGCATTTATGACGAAACCGTTTGCGGAACAAATCTTGCTTTGATTCTTTTCGCCTCGAAGACCCCGACCGCATCTTCGCGAAGGATGGCGCTCAGGAAGCGATGATCGATGCGAAAAAAGCAGGGAAACTGCGCTTCATCGGTTTCACCGGCCACAAGGATCCGCTCGTTCACCTGCGTATGCTCGAAGTCGCCGCGCATAACAATTTTCGTTTTGACGCGGTGCAAATGCCGCTCAATGTCATGGATGCCCACTTCCGCAGTTTCGCCAACAAGGTCGTACCGGTGCTCGTGCGCGACGGCATCGGCATCCTCGGCATGAAATCGCTCGGCAATGGAAGCATTCTGAAAAGCAAGACCGTCACGCCCGTCGAATGCCTGCACTACGCGATGAGCCTGCCCACCTCCACGGTGATCAGCGGCATCGACAGCATGAAAATCCTTGAACAAAACCTGGGCGCCGTGAAAAGCTTCCGGCCCTTGAGCGAAAAAGATCTAGCGAGCTTGTTAGGGCGCACCGCCGATGCAGCCTTCGACGGCCGCTACGAACGCTTCAAAACGACCAACGGCTTCGACGGCACCGCGCGCAACCCCAAATGGCTGGGCGAAGCGGACGCCGGTCCCGGTTAACGGACGACGGAAGTAGGCTTCACCGTCGCATCTCATCGAAGCGAAGGAGGGGAATACGCTGGAAGGGGGATTCGCTCTAGAACGCCCTCGCCGAAATGGCGGATGAGATCGAGCGTTTTCAGATTGCTGTAGCCGATGTAGCAGCCGCAGGTCGCATTGGAACAGGCGCGAGGTTGAAGCCGTTCACGCCAGTTCGCCTCGCCGATGTTGCCAATCACCTCCTTGAGGAAATGGCAGCGGCGAATGTCGCCTGAGCCATCGACCGTGATGCTCGTCTCACCCGCATCGCAGAATTCCCCCAGGCTGGGATGGTAGGTGTTGTTGATGGGGAACAAAGGATCGATATCGGTTAAAAACTCAATCTCATGATTTTGATAATATTTATTCTCTCGCTTATAGGCATTGATCCATAAATAAATTCCTTCAGGGAGTTCCTTCTTGAGCTGATCAATCTCTTGGAAATGCTCTTTCAGGCCGACGACGCCCACGCTGATGCGGATCGATCGTTCACGAAGAAAACGAACCTTTGCCGTGAATGCCGCGCGATTCGTCTCGGTGGGATGATAGGTCGCCCAGAAGGCGATTTTTTCATGGTTGGCCTGATCGATCCAGTCCAGTTTGCAGGACAGATTGGTCTGAATGGCCACGCTTGCGATCTGGGCCTGATGCGAGAGCGAGGCCATCGCATCGCGATACCACGGCCGCACAAGGGCCTCACCCCAGGGAGTGAACAAGATGCGAAACTGGACAGCAGGCTCGCGGCGAATCCAGGCGATAAAACGCTCAAGGGCCAGACGATCGGGTTCCAAGTCGGCCTGCGATTCGTGGCGCTTGGCAAAGGGACAGTAATGGCAGCCATAGTTGCAACTGGAGAGCGGGCCACGATAAAGCACGCGCAAGTTCAACATTGGCTGAATTCCTGCAGCTCAAGCATTCGCGCCTGCGAATAGAGCGCCGGACCTAGAAAATCCGAGAGTTCCAATCCGGCGCCGCTAAGCCGCCAGCGACCCCATTCGTGAATCACAAAGCCCTGATCGATCCACCGCATCAAGATCGGAAAATCCTGTTCGACCGTTGAAGCGAATTCGGTCCGGTAGGCCTCGTCGGCCAGGCCGGTTTTTTGCAAAAGCGATTGAATGACAAAGCGCCGCTTGCGATCGTCATCACTCAAGCGAATGCCCCAGTGGGCCATGCCCTGTTGCTCATCGCTCAGGCCGATCCAGTTGGCAATGATCTTTTGCACCCCGACCGCTTCGACCGCGAAAGGAGTCGAGTAATGCAGGTCGCGCGTGTAGGACCGGGCGCCCGCACCCAGGCCCACCATGCCGTCGCGCTGGCAGCAATAGGCGGGGCCTTCTTCAGAAGTAATTCCCTGCCGGCGAAAGCAGCGCATCGAAATCTGTTCGTAGCCGGCGCTAGTAAGAAGATCCCTGCCCAGGCGGTACATCGAGAGCGTCGATTCGGCTTGCGCCCTTTGGACATTGCCGCGCCTGGCCGCGCCCGTTTGAGGTCGCACATAAAGCGGATAAAGAAAGAGCTCTTCCGGTTCATGCTCCAGAGCACTTCGCAAGGAATACTCCCAGCTTGCCAGGGTTTGTTCGGGCTGGCCATAAATCAGATCGATGTTGACAATGGGAAACCCGTCAATAAAGGCAAGCGCTTGCTCGACCACGCGCCTTTTCTGCGGCCGCCCTATCCGGTGAGATTCCTCATCGACAAACGACTGCACTCCCATGCTGACGCGCTCGACGCCGCGATCGCGCAGCACGCGCACGCGCTCGGCGCTCACCGTCTGCGGCGAAACCTCAACCGAGGTGGGAACGCGACCAGGGAGCAAAATAAAACGCTTCTCCACGAAATCGAATACCTGATCGAGTTGCCCGGAAGTCAGCACGGTCGGAGTGCCGCCACCGATGGCAAAGCGGCTGAAGGTGGCCTTACCCAACAGGTCGGCCATGCAGGCGGCCTGCCTTTCAAGCGAACGCAAATAGGCCTGAATGAAGTCGGCGCTAGCATTCGCCTGGGTGAACAGATTGCAAAACCCGCAGCGCATTTCGCAAAAGGGAATGTGGATATAGAGGAAGAGCGCATCGCGCCGTTCGGCCTGCCAGACCGGCTTGAGATCAACGGGAGGTTGAAACGGCCCATAAGCCGATTTATGAGGGTAGGAGTAAGAGTAGGCGACATAGGGATCGGCGCATGCCCGGTCGATCAAGGGGAGTGTTTTCATGGGAACGGCTCCCATACGAACTCGGCGTAGGGCACATTCCAGACCACTGGATGAGCGAGGCGATGCCCGGTAAACCCATCCTCGCCGTAGGCGGTGCCATGATCGGAACAGACAATGCCGAAACCGCCTCCACGCTTTCGCAGACAAGCAAATAGCGCAGGCATGCAAGAATCAACATACTCCAGCGCCGCCTTCTGGGTGAGGGCGTCATCGGAAGTCGCGCCATCCAGGTACATGCAGTTCGGCTGATGGAGCGCCGAGACATTGATGAAGAGAAAAACGCGGCGATCAGGCGACAGCGCATTCAAGCGTTCAACCGCCAGCGAAATCTGATTCGCTGTGGAATCGCGCTCGGTGACACCCAGTCGCGTCGACCAGTGGCTTTCGTGAAAATAACTGGGAAACAGGCTGCCAAGCGGCGATTGTTTGTTGAAGAAACCAACGCCGCCGATGCAAAGGGTGTGGTAACCACATCGTGACAAACCCTCTACAAGATTATCCCCATCCAAAATGGCGGTATTGAAGGTGGTCGTTTCACTTCCGGGAAAACGCAGGGCAAAGGGCCGTGGGTGCAGGCCGGGCGTGGCGGGCGTGGGCAGGAAGCCAGCAAAGAAAGCGGCATGAGCCGCGAAGGTGAACGAACCGGGAGTGTGGCGCAGTTCCCAGCCGCTCTCGGGAAGGAGGGATGCGAGATGAGGCGTTCTCCCCTGGCGCCAGGCATCCTGGGCCACATCGTAGCGCAGAGTATCCAGCGTCATGAACAAAATGTCGCGCCGGCCGATGACCTCGTTGAGATTCATGGCCGCACCGGCTCGGTCATGAGCGAATCGACCGCGGCTTCGTAGGTATTGAGTCCCTGGGCGTTGGTGATGCCATGGAGTTGATTGCCGAAAGCGTTCACTTCAAGCACGACCCACTTCTGCAAGTCAGCATGTACCAGAATGTCGATTCCCAGAGTGTAAGACTCCGGAAAACAGGCGGCCGCCTTTTGCGCCAGTTCGAGGATTTGCGACCAGCGCGCTCCCAGTTTCGTGATGATCGGCTGCAAGTCCAGACGCCTGTTGCCCAGGTTGAGATTGGTGAAGGTGTGAGGGCTGCCGCGCGCCACGGCATGAGTCGCCTTGCCCGCGATCGTCACGATGCGCAAATCGAAGTTGTGACCCTGATCTCGCGCCTTGGGCAACCACGCTTCCGCATGGAGGCCTTCGCAAGCGAGCCGGTTGACCAGGTGGGCAATTTCGGTTTCGTCGCGCAAATAGCGCGGTTTCTTGGCGGCATAAAGGCGACTTTTGCCATCTTTGATTTCTTCGGACACGGTGGCGAAAGCACGCGTCCCCTTCGCGCTCCAGTGAATTGCGATGCAGCCAGCACCGCCTGACCCATGGCGCCATTTCACCATGACGCGACCACGCGAACGAAACCGCTCGCGGATCGATTCATAGCCCGTAGCCTCATCGGCGAACTCCGGCACAGGCAAACCGTTTTGCCGCAAGTGCGAGAGCGTGGCGGTCTTGTCATATTGCAAGGCAATGTCCCTGCCTTGATTGAGGTAGTGACAAGGGCCAAGGCGTAGGGCGCCAGCCGATGCCAATAATCTCTCGAACCCCCAGTGGGCCTGCCTGGGAGCATGAAGCAGGCCGCGTTCGCATGGCAAAGCGTCGACCTGGTCCGGCTCGATTGCGGGATACGGGTTCTGGCACGCTTGCGCGTAGCCCAGCTTCAAAAGCATCCGATAGGTACGGGGATTTTCCGCGGCACTTTCGAGGCGCACCCGGCAACCCGCTGTCATAGGCAACGGGTTGTCCGCAAGCAAATCTTCGTAAGAGACATGACTGGGCACGACCCGGTGCCGCGCCAGGGCGGCTTTCCAGGCTTCGACTCGACGACAACCGGCGTTGCCGACGATGGCCCAGCCTCGATCACTCGCTGACATAGATGCTGCGCCATTCTCCATCCGCTTCCTGGGGATCGTCGGCGATGACCTCGCAGGACAACTCCTTGCGCAACTGTGCAACCATCCCTTCCGACAGATAATGGTGGCTCAAGTCCAGCGTTTTGAGTTGCGGATAGCGCTTCAGTTCCAAAAGCGACCGCGCTCCCACGTCGGACAAGTTGCCCTTCGATAAATCGAGCTTGGTCAACCGGCTCATGAGCGGCGCGTTGACGATCAGCGGGACGAATTCGTCGATCCCATCGCAATTGCAAATGCCAAGCGACTCGAGCTTCGGGAAAAAGTTCCCGCCCAGCAAGGGCTGAAGGTCTTCCGGGGTGCCGTCCCATCCATACCCAACATCGCCAATCCAGAGCTCAAGGGTTTTTAGGTTGGGGAAGTCACAGCGAGTCAGTTCCCTGATCACCGAGCGGGGCAATCCGCCCGTCTGAATTCCCAAGATCTCCAGAGAGCTGTTTTTGACGGTCGAGAACGTCAGGCCGCTTCCCCCTCGTACCCAAAATTCTTTGAGCTTCGGGTAAGCCAGGAGCAAGGGGGCCACATCACCTTGTTCGATCCAGGACATTTCATTTTCTTCAAAGGAGATGTCTCCCAGGAATAGGCCCGTCAGTTTGGGAAAGGAGCTCGACAGATTCGCCAGGGCATCGATCACTTCGGTGGCCTTGTCGGCAGGTTCGGAACCCCACAAGCCGATCACAATCGCCTTGAGTTGAGCGGCCTCGGGTACCGCGGCTAGCTCCTCAAGGATCTCGCCAATCCCCTCCGAGCCTTCTTCCCAACTACCTTTGATCCGGTAGCTCTTGCCCGGCCCGACCCAGTCGTCCGCAGTCTGAAAATCGACCACGGGCTGGCCGTGAAACTCGTCAAGATGCTCACCAATTGTCATGAGACGGACCTCTTAGGCTTCCATCAGGGCTACGTTTCAATCAAGGGATGATAATCATCGGGGTTGTCAAAGCCAGCGATCCAGGCCGCGGCTTGATGGCAAGTGGCCGTGGCGGGCGGCACGCGCAAAAAGTACTGGCGCTTGGTGGATGGGCAAAAACAAGATAGGGTGACGAGCGGCTCGTCCTCGGTCATCTCGACGCGTAGCAGTTGGCGCGGACCGCCTGGGTCGACATCGTCATCGAGCACTTCGGCCCGCGCTTCTTGCATAAAGCGGGCCACGCCGAAGCGATTGACGAGCACGCGGCGGCGTTCGGCATTGGATTCCGAGAGGATTTCCCCCATCTGAATCGTTTCGGGGTGACACAAGATCCGTTCATCGATGCGCACCCCTTGCCAGCGGATATCAACCCCTTTGAGGGATGCAGGCAATTTCTTCGAGTCCGCCACACCGCATTGCGCCAGATCGATCCAACCACTGATGCAAAGGCCATCCGGAAGTGTCATCAAATTGGGGCAATCGCGAAGATTCACCGCAGCCAGCCGGCCCAGATATTCAGGAAGGTAAGTCAACGCGGCGCATCCGCGTAAATTCAGCCGGCCAGAACGGATCGCCGCTTCTTTCGGCCATTCCTTGAATGCCCAGCAGCCCGTCAGATCGAGCGACCAGACATCGAGGCCTTCAGGCAAGCGCGTTAGCGACTGGCAGCCTTGCAAACCAAGGTGATACACGGTCAATCCCGCGGGCAAGACTTCCAGGTCATGGCATTGGTCGCAGCGAAGAATCGCCTCCACTTTGAGGTCGGCAGGCAGCGATTTGATCCGGGTATTGCTCAGATTGAGTTCGTATGCACGCAAGCCGTCAGGCAACTGCTCGATGGCGCTGCCGCTCAAATCGAGTAGATCGCATTCGAGGCCGTCGGGCAGTTTCGTCAAAGCGAATTTTGCAAGCGAAAGCTCTCCGGCCACCCGAGTCCCGGGAGGCAGGGCGTCCTCGGTAATGAGGGAAATGGCTTCCTTGGCCGACATGGGCTTCGATCTCACGGTGATCAGTCCCGTACGGTGCGGATTTCCCTGGGAGAATACTCTCGCTGGCGCCAGGCCTTGTAGAAGCCCTTTGGTAAGGCAATCGGCCCGTGCTCTTGATGGATCAGGGTTGCCTCGGCGGCCACCACTTCGAGATAGAGATCGTTTTGAAATTGAAACAGCTTCGCGCTTTGGGACTCGGCAATCCGGTGGGAATGGCCGGTCAGCTCTCCCTCGGCCAGTACAAGGTGCGGGCGTTTGGCCGCGCCGGACGGGATCTGATCCACCCTCGAAACAAGTAGATCACCATGACGCACAAGGAACGGGCTCATTGCCTTGTCTCGCTTGCGTTAAAAACCGATCCCCTCGCCGATTTTCGGCGGAGCGGAAAATCACTTTTTTTGCCGCTTAGGAAATGCCTAGGACTTGCCATGCTCTTTGCCAATCGAATGCACTCATCGCCAAATTTGCCCCTGCGCGACGCATCTTGCCTGCGGAAGATGAAATCGAGGCAGGCAAGATGCTCGTGGAGCATCGATACCGCCTGGTCTCAATGGCCTGATCGGCCTGTTTTCATCAACGACAGAGTTGCGACATTACTACTCTGGGGCAGATCAAGCGCCAAACTCACCATCAATCGTCATCAAAAATATTGATGCTTCAACTAGGCGCTGAATCCACCGTCAATCATCAAGCTGGCACCCGTCACAAAACCGGCCTCCGGCCCGGCGAGGTAGGCCACCATGGCGGCGATCTCGTCACCGCTCGCATAGCGCGGCAGGGCCATCATTTTCTTTAGCGTCTCCGCGAACGGGCCGTTGGCTGGGTTCAAATCGGTATCGACGGGCCCTGGCTGAACGTTGTTCACGGTGATGCCGCGTGGTCCCAGATCCCGCGCTGCCCCCTTGACCAGGCCGACGAGCGCCGACTTGCTCATGGCATAAACCGCTCCCCCCGCAAACGGCATCCGTTCGGCGTTGCAACTGCCGATCGTGATGATGCGGCCTCCCTCCTTCATCACCTTCGCCGCCGCCTGAATGGCAACGAAGACAGCGCGCACATTGATCGCAAGGAGACGGTCGAAATCCTCAAGGGAATAGCTGTCGATCGGTGCCATCAGCGCGATGCCGGCATTGTTGACCAGGATATCGATGCCGCCCCACTCGCTGACCGTCTTGTCTACAGCCTTCACAATCGCGCCCGCATCGGCGCTGTCGGCTTGAATGGCCAGCGACCTCACACCCAGCGCCTTGGCCGCCGCAGCGGTTTCCTGGGCCTCCGCCGATTTGCTGACATAAGTCAGGGCGACATCGGCCCCATCGCGCGCCAGCCGTTTGACGATCGCCGCGCCAATGCCCCGGCTGCCGCCGGTGACCAGAGCACGCCGATTTTTGAGGGTCTGACTCATCGCATTCACTCCAAAAATACCATTCAGAAAACTAGAGAAAATCGCCTCGACTCATCAGACCCCGCAAACCATGCCCACGAGACCCATCATTCAATCTTGCAGGCTTCTTCGAAACTCAGGCGCGGGCTGCGCGGATGCAGCTTGGCTGCATCGCCATAGCCGAGGTTGCAAATAAAGTTCGATTTGAATTTCGTGCCCGCGAAAAAGGCGGCGTCGAGCTTGGCGTTGTCGAAGCCCGACATCGGCCCGCAATCAAGCCCCAGCGAGCGGGCCGCCAGCATGAGGTAGGCGCCCTGCAGGGAGGAATTGCGCAGGGCAATGTATTCGAGGATGTTTTCGGGCAAATCTTTGAACCAGGCCTTGGCGTCGGCATGCGGATAGAGCTTGGGAAGTTGTTCAAAGAAGTGAATATCCATGCCGACGATGGCCGTGGCGGGCGCCTTCATCGTCTTGTCCACATTCCCCGCGTCGAGGCAAGGTTTGAGCTTTTCCTTGGCTTCTTTCGATTTGACGAACACGACCCGCATCGGGCACATGTTGGCCGAGGTCGGTCCCATCTTGGCCAGGTCATAGACCTTGCGAAGGAGCGCATCGTCGACCGGCTTGTCCAGCCAGGCAGTGTGAGTGCGCGCCTTGCGGAAGATCAGATCCAGACTTTCATCGTTTGCCGTGGCCATATCCAAACTCCTCTTTTTGAACGAATCAGGCATTCGCCAGTGTATGAGCGGGGGCCAGGCTGTCGGGCCGAAACCGCCGCACGGCGGATACCGTCAAAAAGATGAATAGGAGGAGGGCAGCTAGCTGGGAGGCGGCAAAAGGTCCTTCGCTTTGCGTCGGCGCCAGATCATGAAGCAGCGGCACCTTTTGAAACGACTGGACAATGAGCACAAAGAAATTCAAATACTGAGCAAAAGCCGCGCTGAGGATATAAGTGACGCGCCAGGGCCCCGCCATTTTCTTGGGGTAACGCGCCAAGAGCGCGGCCGCCAGCGCGATCATCGAAAGAATGCCAAAGGCATGCCCCGGGGTGAAATGATCTGCCGGAATGAGAAAACCAGTCACGCTGGTCAGCACGGTGGTCGCCAAGAACACCGCCGTCCAAAGATCGAGTCGTTTGGAGACGATGAGTCCATAAATCACCACGAAACCAGTGGCGATGCCCACCAAACTGATCAAAACATGCAAGACGATGAACGCACCCATGGATCCTCTCCCCTTCGCGAGTTTTGCCGATAAAATCCCAGAAATCCTTCTCCAAGCTCACTTCCGTCTTCGCAAACACTAGGCGCGACGACTGGACATTTATCGCGGCGAGTGGAAACTCAGGCGATCGCCGCTGCCGGCAGGGGCAAGATCTCTTGCGCATTGTGGGAAAGTCGTCGAGCGCGCCAGGAAAACAAACCGATGGACGAGTTGCGCACGACGGCGGCGGGGCAGGA
>Ga0208492_1000276_pt1 | contig 48195 bp, 38 predicted proteins | sample Subbioar_CSW14AB_FD_184820 | JGI IMG/M metagenome (GOLD analysis project Ga0208492, IMG submission 184820) | Serpentinite rock and fluid subsurface biosphere microbial communities from McLaughlin Reserve, California, USA - CR12Mar_CSW14AB (SPAdes) | ecosystem: Environmental > Terrestrial > Deep... | reverse complement strand
AAATATTCAGAACGCCGGCAATAGTATTCAATTTGACTCTTTAAACCTTAGCTCCTTTTACAGCGACTCAATTAAAACGCTACATATTGGCAGCAATGAATTCAACGCCACCATCAACGGCAAGTTTAATATCAAGGAATTGCCTTCCAGTTTTCAGGCATTCCTGCATAATTACTACCCGGCTTACATTAAGTCGCCGAAAACCACACCTATCAATCAGCAATTTGATTTTGCAATCAATACTTATTACATAGAACCCTACTTTAAAATATTTACCAATAAAGTATCCGGGTTTAACGATGTGAGTCTGAAAGGTAAAATTGATACCCGAAATATTGCATTGGGTATCAGCGCATATATTCCTTATGGAAAATATGACCAATATGCTGCTACTGGTTTTCAACTGGAAGGCAATGGAGATTTTGATTCGCTGGAAGTAAATACCAATATTAAAAATTTTGAAATTGGAGACAGCCTGAGTTTGCCCAACTCCGTTATCAACATTGTTGCCGCCAATGACCACTCTGTTGTTTCTATTAATACCAAAGCCAATAATACGCTAGATGATGCTGCCCTCCTTGCAGATGTATATACCTTAGAGGATGGGGTAAGAATTCAGTTTAAGCCTTCCACCTTTGTATTGAAAGAGAAAAAATGGAGTATTGAAGACAATGGTGAATTAATTATCAGAAAAAATCTGTTAAGTGCCAATAATGTGAAGATTTCACAGGGCGATTTTCAGGAAATAAAAATTGTAACAGAAGAAGAGGATGGCGGAAATACCAGCAATCTGATTGTAAAGCTCAAAAACATTGTATTAGGAGATATTACTTCTCTTTTCATGAGAAAGGAAACATTGGAAGGTGTAGTAAGTGGGGAAATAAAAGTTGCTGATTACTTTGGAGATTTCAAGGCGGCTGCCCAATTAAAAGCAGCTTCGTTTTACTACGAACAGGATTCCGTTGGCGTTGTAGACATTAAAGCAACATATGACAGCAAAACTGGTCTGTTGCCATTCGAAGTAATTTCTCCTAATAGAAATTATGATTTAACAGCTAAGGGTTCATATAATATAAAAGACACCAGTGGTAAATCTTTTCAAACCAAGATTGATTTAAAAGAAACGCAAATAACTGTAATTGAGAACCTGCTCACAGGTCTGTTCAGCAATTTAAAGGGCATTGCATCTGGGAATCTGGAGATCAGTGGAGATTTGAACGCTCCAAAGTTACTGGGTGCCATTACTTTAAAAGATGCCGGACTTAAAGTTGATTTTACACAAGTTGAATATACAATAGACTCCGCCAATCTGTTGTTTGAGGAAGATGGAATTAATTTCGGCAGTTTTACCATTAGAGATAAATATGGTTATACGGGTACAGCCAGCGGTAAACTATATGAGAATGGTTTTAAGAATATGGCTTTTGACTTTGATGTCAGAACCGATAAATTACTCATGATAGACACCAAAGCCAAAGACAATGAACAGTTCTATGGAAAGGCAATCGGCAGGGCTAGTCTGAGTTTTAAAGGACCGGAGAATGACTGTAAAATGTCGATAGTAGCAGAAGCCAACGACAGCTCTCATATTTATATTCCCAATAAGGAAGGAAAAGAGAGTGGCAGCGCAGACTTTATTGTTTTCAAATCATATGGAACCGAACTGGAAACCAGAACTACTAAAAGCAATTTCAATTTAACAGTAGATTTGGATGTTACTGCTAATAACAAAGTATTGATTGATGTAATTTTAGATGAAGTTAGCGGCGATATCATTAAAGCAGTAGGCAATGGAAGATTACTGATTAAAGCAGGTACCATTGAACCCTTAACCATCAAAGGGCGCTACAATATTGAAAGTGGAAACTATGACTTTAACTTTCAATCCCTCTTAAAAAAACCATTTGAGTTATTACCTAATACCAATAATTATATAGAGTGGAACGGAGATCCCTATAAAGCAACCATGAGTATTGATGCACAATACACAGCAGAACGGATTTCCTTATCCGATTTAATTGGGAACAATATTTTCAGTGGTTCTGTAAGAGGATACCGGGGTGATGTATATGTAATTGCCGAATTAAGAAATCAGCTAAGTCAGCCTGATATTAGTTTCAGATTGGATTTTCCTCAGGGTAGCCCGGTTAAAAATGACAATGAATTCTCTGCATTCCTCAACAGAATTCAAAGGGATGAAAATGAAATTTTAAAACAGGTTTCCTTCTTAATTGTGTTTGGAGCATTTGCGCCTCCCGGCGAATTCAATAACCGTTCCGGTGGCTCCAATCCTTACAACATAAGCTCTCTGGGTATCAATACCCTTTCACAGGTATTAACCAATGAAGTGAATAAAGCTTTGTCTGGTTTGTTGTTTAAAATTACGGGAGACAGAAGTTTACGGTTCGACCTTGGCGCTTCTTTATATAATAGTTCCAGCATATTTGGTGCTACCACCGGAGGTGTTCAAAACAACAGCAATGTTCTCGATCGTTCCAGGGTGAATTTTAAATTCGGAAAATCATTTTTAAACAACAATGTAACTGTTACTTTTGGGGGCGATCTTGATTTTAATCTAGGGGCCCCTACTGGTGTTGGAAATAATTTTCAATGGCTTCCCGATCTAAACATTGAAATTATTCTGACCAAAGACAGAAAATTAAGAGCCATAATTTTCAATAAGAATAGTCTTGATATCAGCGGCTCCAACTTTGGAAGAAGAAACAGAACAGGAGCCAGCATCTCTTATAGAAGAGACTTTGATAAACTATGGGCCAAGAAAGAAAAAGAAGTTACCCTTACAGATCCTGCTCAAAAGAAATAAAATACCTTTCTGATTTGTAGAAAAACCAAAGGTTCCGCTTAAGGAAAAAGATTGGCTTAGGGTAAAAGCGAATCGGGAACTTTCTTACAGTTTCTTAAACGATAGATATAAAAATAGCGGACTACTCCCCCGCCTCTTTGCTGCTTTAATTTTTCCGCAGGTTCAATCGTCGTAAAATAATTACCATAGGCTTCAGCAACATTCAACGGAACATTAGAAGGTACAATGGCATATGCATCCATCCCTATCTGCAATGCATCACGTTCCTTATTTAACCAGGCAAACTGATGAAGATCCTGTAAAGCCCCAACACCAATTAAAGGTACTCCTGAAGTCCGGGATACATAAAATTCAAGGTGTCCTCCGGGGAACCATTTGTTAGCTAATAATACAGGATGAGATTTTATCTGACCTTCAGCAATATCTTCTTTCACTATCACAGAAAACTGCTCTCCCAAAGAAGTCCATCCGGACAGATCAAGCGTTGGGCAATACTCACCATATGCATTCTGAGACTGATCACCAAAGTTGACTGGCGCATATCTTATTAAAGCAATACCGGTTAATAAAGCAATAAATACAAATCCAATAGCCCACTTAAGTATGCCAGGAAAAAATATGGCTTTCCGTTGATCCAACCAGGCTGCAACAATAAAATATAAAGGGATATATGCGGGACCAGACCAATGTGGCAATGTGGGATTAAACAACGCAATACTCCAGAAAACCAGCAGCATTGGGATACTCATACTAAACAACCAGGCGCCTATTCTCTGTTGTCTGAACCTGAACTGCTTTCTGACAAAAAAGATTACCGACAACCAGACCAATACAAACACAAAAGGATTCTGATAAGCAAACTCTCCCACTATTTCCTGTAGAAAAGCGTTCGTATTTATGCCGGTATGGGTAACTCTACCAGAATGAAAACGATAGGTAATAAAATCATACTGAATATTCCAGTAAAGAATGGGGATTAGAAACAATATTGTAGTTGCTGCTGAAACATACAATCTTGGATTGCTTAGCCAGTGTCGTTTCTGCAACAAAATATAAAAACCAAATCCAGCCCATAGAAATAATCCATGTACTTTCGCCAGGGTGGCCATGCCAATCATAACGCCTAGAAAAATCCAGATGCTCCAGTTCTTTTCGTCCGACTTATGAATAATCAGATAGGCCATAATATACAGCGCCCCCGTCCAGAAAGGCATTTGGGGAGAATCGGGCAAAACAAAGAATCCGGCAATAAATCCTGTATAAACAGAAGCTGTGTATAGAAGGGCAGCATACCAGCCAACTCTTTCGTTTCCAATCAACTTACCTGTTTTAAAAATAAACCAGGTTGAAAACGCCGCCCCAACAAAACTTCCCAGCCGCAGCGATAATTCGGAAACCCACCATCCGTTCAAACTAAAAATCCGAATCATCCAGGCCACCATGGGTGGGTGGTCAAAATAATTCCAATCGGGTCTTAACACGTAAGTCCAGTAATACACTTCATCGTTACCAAGCTCAATGGTAGATGCCAGCAGGAGTTTAACTATAAAACTGATGCCAATTAAATAGAGAATTGGTTTTGTATAGGATTTCACCAACAGCATTTAGGTAGCTGAATATTGAACACTAAAAGTAAGAAAAAAACAGCGGATGGCTTTGTTTAAGCCTTCTGAGTCAATAACCACTGAATGGCAAGTTCATACCCCTTCAATCCAAGACCGGCAATCGTTCCCTTTGCTTTTGCAGAAACATGAGAAATTTTTCTGAAATCTTCTCGCGCATGAATATTACTGATATGTACTTCAACTACAGGCGGTTGAATAGCAGCAATGGCATCGCCAATGGCAACACTGGTATGTGTATACCCGCCTGGATTCAGAACAATACCAACACTGTTTTCTCCTGCAGCCTGAATAGCATTGATCAGTTCCCCTTCTATATTCGACTGAAAATAGATAAAATGAACCTGAGTAAAAACTGCTTTAAGTTGCTCCAAATACTGTTCAAATGAGAGATTACCATATACTTCCGGCTCTCGCTTCCCTAATAAATTCAGATTGGGACCATTAATGATCGTAATGTTCATACAATGAATTTACTGCATCATTTCAACAAAACGATCAAATAAATATCGGCTATCGTGCGGACCAGGTGTACTTTCCGGATGATATTGTACACTAAACGCAGGTCTGTCTTTTAATCGAATACCTTCAATGGATTCATCATTCAGATTTACATGCGTCACTTCTACATTGGGATGATCCTTAACCGCAACCGGATCTACACCAAACCCGTGGTTCTGGGTAGTAATTTCACACTGACCGGTAATAATATTTTTTACAGGGTGATTCAAACCTCTGTGACCATGGTGCATTTTAAAAGTTGGGATACCATTCGCTAATGCCAGCAACTGATGTCCCAAACAGATTCCAAATACAGGCTTATGTTCATCCAGAATTTCTTTGACAGTCTCAATGGCATAAGGCATGGCAGCAGGATCCCCTGGACCGTTGGAAATAAAATATCCAGTAGGATTGAACTCCTTTAATCGGTCAATTTTGGTTTTTGCAGGATGTACACGAACATGAGCTCCCCTGCTCACCAGGCACTGTAAAATATGTTGCTTCACACCAAAATCCAATACAGCTACTTTAATGGGGGAAGTAGGATCTCCCAATTCATATTCTGTGGTAGTGCTTACTTTACTGGCCAGTTCCTGACCATCCATACTTGGCACTTCTTTCAGACTTGCCTTTAATTCCTCTACAGAAAGATCTTCAGAAGAAATAATACAGTTCATTGCTCCTACTGTTCTTATATGTGCTACCAATGCACGGGTATCAATCCCGTCTATAGCAACAATATTATTTTGAATCAGGTAGGCATTTAAATCCGCATTGGCAAGATGTCTGCTGTATTGATCTTCCAGATTTCTGGCAATCAGGGCATGAATCTTCACTGAACTACTCTCTACGTCTGATTCCTTTACGCCATAATTTCCAATATGCACCGTATTCATAATGATTACCTGTCCTGAATAACTTGGATCGGTAAATACTTCCTGGTATCCAGTCATGCCAGTATTAAAACAAATTTCACCGGTAGCGGTACCAATTTTACCAAAGGAGAGGCCATGAAAAACATGTCCATCTGCAAGAACAAGAGTAGCGGGTTTACGGCTGATTGTAGAATGAGGCATATTGAAAATTATGTGTGCAAAAGAAAATCAATTTTATCAAAAAAACGAATGAAGTTGCTAACAGACGGATTAAAAAAAAGGCAAAACCGAAACGATTTTGCCTTTATGTTAATACCACTTCATTTTATTATTCAGCGGCTTTTTCTTCAGTTGAAGCAGCTTCAGGAGCTACAGTGGATTCCTCAGCAGCATCTGCTTTTTTAGGAGCGCGGCTACGACGAGTTTTCTTAGCAGGTTCTGCAGCAGCTGTTGCAGACTTACCATAGATTTCGTTGAAGTCAACCAATTCAATCATTGCTTTTTCAGCATTGTCACCAGGACGAATGCCTAATTTCAAAATTCTGGTATAACCACCTGGACGAGAAGCAACTTTAGGTCCAACTACAGTGAATAATTCTTTCACAGCAGCTTTATCCTGCAATTCAGCAAACACCAAACGGTGATTGTGGCTGATTTGTAAAGCAGATTCGTTCTTCTTGGTCTTGGTAATCAATGGCTCAACGTATGCTCTTAAAGCCTTGGCTTTAGCCAAAGTAGTAACAATACGCTTGTGCGTGATTAACTGACTTGCAAGGTTCTGTAACAAAGCCACTCTGTGTGCCTTCTTACGACCGAGGTTGTTGATTTTGTCTCCGTGACGCATGACATTTAATTTTTAACTCCACACCGGGTCAGGATTTGTGAAGGTTGTTCCACTTACAAAGTAAGCGAAACGTGAATAAATAATTAGTTATCTAAATTGTCTAAACCTAGTTTACCTAGATCCATACCAAAGCTTAAACCTCTTTCGGTTAATACTTGCTCAATTTCAGACAATGATTTCTGACCGAAGTTTCTGAACTTCATCAAATCTTCTTGTTCATATTGAACTAGTTCACTTAAGCTGTTAATTTTTGCTGCTTTTAAGCAGTTGAAAGCACGCACAGAAAGGTCTAAATCTTCCAATGGAGTTTTCAATACTTTGCGCAGTTGCAATACGTGCTCATCAACTACATCTTCTTTCTTATCTTCTTTGTTATCGAAAGTGATGTTTTCATCGGTGATGATCATCAAATGCTGAATCAAAATTCTGGAAGCTTGTTTTACTGCTTCTTCAGGATGAATAGTTCCGTCAGTTGCAACATCCAAAATTAATTTTTCGTAATCGGTTCTTTGTTCAACACGGTAGTTCTCAATAGCGTATTTAACGTTCTTGATTGGGGTGTGAATAGAATCGATTGCGATATATCCAAATGGAGCATCTTTCACTTTGTTCTCTTCTGCAGGAACATAACCGCGACCTCTTGCAATAGTAAGCTCGATGTCTAATTTAGCGGTAGGATCCATGGTGCAGATTAACAATTCAGGATTCATTACCTGGAAACTTGGAGTAACTTCTCCAATCATTCCGGCAGTGAATTCGCTGCGGCCCTTGATTGATAAATTGATTTTTTCAGAAGTCAAATCCATATCGGCGTTCTTCTTAAAACGAACCTGCTTTAAATTCAGGATCATTTCAGTAACGTCTTCGGTAATTCCTTTGATAGTAGCAAACTCGTGGTCTACTCCGTCAATTTTAATACCTACGATTGCGTATCCTTCTAAAGAACTCAAAAGTACTCTGCGTAAAGCATTACCAATGGTTAATCCATATCCTGGCTCTAGCGGACGAAATTCAAACTGACCTTCAAAATCAGTTGCTTTCTGTAGAACGATTTTGTCTGGCTTTTGGAAGCTTAATATTGCCATGTTAAAACGTGTTTTATTAATTGTGTGAGTAGATAGATTACTTAGAGTACAATTCAACGATCAACTGCTCCTTAATATTTTCAGGAACATGCTCGCGCTCTGGCATGGTGATGAACGTACCTTTCATTTCAGATTCGTTCCAATCTAACCAACCAAACTTAGGATTCTTACCACGTGTTTTGCTGGTAATGCCAGAATTGTGTGCACTCTTAGGACGGTAAGCAATGATATCACCTGGCTTACAAGTGTAAGAAGGTACATTCATGATTTCACCGTTTACAGTAATATGCTTGTGGTTAACCAACTGACGAGCTTCTGGACGGCTGGCAGTTAATCCCATACGGAATACTGTATTGTCTAAACGTGCTTCTAATAATTTAATCAGGTTCTCACCGGTAACACCTTTTAAACGCTGAGCTTCTTCAAAAGTCTTACGGAACTGGCGCTCCAATACACCATAAGTGTATTTTGCCTTTTGCTTTTCTCTTAACTGTAGGGCATATTCGCCTAAAGTCTTACGCTTGCGGGCAGCACCATGCTGTCCTGGAGGGTTAGAATTCTTTCCTAACCACTTGGCATTTCCTAAAATAGGTTCGCCGAAAATTCTGGAGATTTTGGTCTTTGGACCTGTGTAACGTGCCATAATTTAAATTTTCATTTCGATTTTTTTAGCATTCGTTGCGTCGATCGGTTAAAAATCGTAAAAAATGAATCGGGCAACCTTTTGATAAATGAAACCTTGTGGCTCAATATTTTTTCCACTACCCCTATTGGGGCTTAGGTAAATTAAACTCTTCTTTGTTTTGGAGGACGACATCCGTTGTGTGGCATAGGGGTAACGTCTTTGATAGAAGTTACTTCAATACCAGACTGAGAAATAGAACGGATTGCACCTTCACGACCCGCACCTGGTCCTTTTACAAATACATCTACACGCTTCAAACCTGCGTCCAATGCAACTTTCGCAGCATCAGCAGCAGCCATCTGAGCTGCGTATGGAGTGTTTTTCTTAGAACCTTTAAAACCCATTTTACCAGCACTGCTCCAGCTGATAACCTGGCCAGTCTTGTTGGTAAAGCTGATAATAATGTTGTTGAAAGTAGCAGAGATTCTTACTTCGCCGGCAGCATCTACTTTTACTACTCTTTTCTTGGCAGCAGCTTTTGCACTGTTCTGCGCTTTTTGTGGTTTAGCCATTTTTGCTTTTTTAGGTAATCTTCCCCGAAGGGATGGTTAAATAATATCCGTTAGAACGGAACCCTTCAGTCTCCCTCTTTTCAGAGATCCAATCATCAGGGATTTTATGCAAGAAAGCCCGAATGATGATTCGGGCTGACTATTTATTTCTTAGCTGCTTTCTTCTTACCAGCAACTGTTTTACGCTTACCTTTTCTGGTACGGCTGTTGGTCTTTGTTCTCTGACCACGAACAGGAAGTCCTTTACGATGACGTAACCCTCTGTAACATGCAATATCCAACAAACGTTTGATACTCATAGAAACCTCACTTCTTAGTGCACCTTCTACCTTGAATTCGTTGTTGATGATGTTACGGATAGCAGTTTGCTCCTCATCATTCCACTGGTTTACTTTTTTGTCCAAGTCAATACCCGCTTTTTCAAGGATATACTGAGCTGTTGAACGTCCAATACCAAAAATATAGGTTAGACCAATCTCTCCTCTTTTGTTTTTTGGCAAATCAATACCGGCAATACGAGCCATATTATAGTTGTTTTATGCTGTTAATTTGATTAATTGGATTACCCTTGACGCTGCTTAAAGCGAGGATTCTTTTTGTTAATCACAAATAATTTACCCTTGCGCTTCACGATCTTACAATCGGCACTGCGTTTTTTAATGGAAGCTCTTACTTTCATTTTTTGGTTGTTTAACTGTTATTTTCCTGTTACGTTCGTTATTCTTATTTGTATCTGAAAATGATTCTTCCTCTGCTCAAATCGTATGGGCTCATTTCCACACCCACTTTGTCCCCTGGTAAAATACGGATGTAGTGCATCCTCATTTTTCCTGAAATAGTGGCCAATATTTCGTGACCGTTTTCTAACTTCACTCTAAACATTGCATTACTTAATGCCTCTAGAATGACTCCGTCCTGTTTAATCAATGGTTGTTTCGACATACTATTTTTGGGGCTGCAAAGATATTAGAATACAACCGAATTATGAAAAATAAGGGGAGAAAACTCCTGAAAATGTGGAAAAAAATTCCAAAAAATGAGTTTTCCACCGAAAAAAGCTGGTTTTGGCGCCTGTTTTTCCCTGGATTCGGCCACCGGAAAGGTAGAAAAAAGAAAAAGCGCCAGGATATTCCTGACGCAAATTTATTAAAAACGTACCTGATTTTTATCCGCCTTCTCTATCTATATTTATCCAATCCTATGCAATTGAGCAAATTGAAATGACTACATGGGATCTCGAGTAAGATGAATTTTAACCATATCTGAATACTGATTTTGCAGCTGATGTACATAATGAACGTTGGGATGATGTCTCCTGTCTTCCCTATACCACATTTCTATGGACGAGAAATCACCCGCTTTCGGGGTAACCAGCCGGAAAGCTCCTTTTGAATACTTAACAGAACCATCCTCCCCATCCTGTTTGCTGAAACTAAGACTCAGTAAGGCATTTTCATCCAGAGGAATCGGATGCAAATGATCCGTTGAAAACCAGAATTCCTGTACAGAGGTAAGCAGACAAACCTGCTTTTCATCTCCGTTTAATCGGGTGACTTCTCCCTCCCACATTTTTCCTTCAAACTCGCCCATCATGTAGTCTCCAATTTTGATGTCGTTGAATTTAATCATATGGCAATTGTTTATGCCATAAGTTAAGGAAAAATCGGGATTATTCTGCCCAACTCATGGTATATCCCTCATTTTCAATCCGGATGGCTTCTTCCGTAAGCTGAAGGGGATGAAAAGTGTCTACCATTACAGCCAGCTCTAGGGTCTCTTTTTTCCCGATACTCTTTTCAACAGCTCCCGGATGTGGACCGTGAGGAATACCTGCGGGATGCAGAGTAATCATTCCCCTGGTTACATTCTTTCGGCTCATAAAATCTCCATCAACATAATACAATACCTCATCACTGTCTATATTACTATGATTGTAAGGAGCAGGAATTGCCGCTGGATGGTAATCGTATAATCTTGGGCAGAAACTGCACACCACAAAATTGTGCGCATCAAATGTCTGATGCACTGGTGGTGGCTGATGTACTCTTCCTGTAATAGGTTCAAAATCGTGTATACTAAAGATATAAGGATAGCAACATCCATCCCACCCAATTACATCAAAAGGGTGGGTACCATAATGCAGCCCATATAGAATCCCTTTCTTTTTGGTCTTGATTAAAAAATCTCCTTTCTGGTCAATAGTCTCCAAATCCTTTGGACCTCTAATATCACGCTCACAATAAGGAGAATGCTCCAGCAACTGTCCATGTTTGCTCAGATAACGTTTCGGATATCGGAACGGGCTAAAACTTTCTACTATAAACAGTCGGTTATCTGATCCATTAAAATGAATCTGATAAATAGTACCTCTGGGAATCACAATGTAATCACCATAAGAAAAATCCAGTTTACCATACTGGGTTTTAACTGTACCACTTCCTTCGTGAATAAAAATCAATTCATCTGCGTCCGCATTTTTATAAAAATATTCGGACATGCTTTGTTGAGGTGCAGCCAGTACAATATGACAATCATTGTTTACCAACACTGCCTTTCTGCTCTCTAAATAATCGGCAACCGGCTTTACCTGAAATCCTTCAAAGCAGCGGTGCTTCAGCATTTTCTCCTCTGCAACTTTGGGTGATACATCAATGGGCTCATCCGTTTTGATTATCTGAGTGGGAGGATAAATATGGTACAAGAGGGAATAGTCATCACTAAATCCTTCAGTAGAAAACAACTGCTCAGAATACAAACCACCATCTGGCTTTCTGAACTGCGTATGACGTTTATGAGGGATGGATCCTAGCTGAATATAATGTGGCATACAATCTATTTTAAAACATTACGCTCCTGGGAAAAGAGGTCTTCCAATAATTTCGCCTCTGAACGGCCAGGGCACACCTGCTAAAATCAACAATGCCGCAATCAAAAAGAAAATGAAAGCTTTCTTAAACTTCACTTCATCAGGAACCTGCTTTTTAGCCATTCCGTGTGCCAGCGTAATAAATACAATGGCGCCAATCATGGTAACCGGGTGTTCCATCCAGAAAAAACGATAGAACTTATCTTTCATAAAGGAAGTTCCTTCGGGCAACTGTGTAGTGAAAATTCCGTAACGTCCCATAGCCACCTGATACAAACCCAGTAACAGTGTAATATGTGAAGCAATCATAGTGAACAACCAAACTTTCTTATCGCCAGACTGAAATGTTTTTTTAGCTGACCATCCGGTGTAAGCTTTCACAATAGATACCACTAACAATATCACAATCACCCAACGTAAAAAATTGTGTAAATGAACAAATCCTGTTTGCATAAAATAGTTTTAAGGCAATAATAAATGATGGGCAATATACAACAGAAATGGTTTACGCTTTCGCGTAAACCATTCTAACCAAACAAACAAATAAACAAACCTGATTATTGCTTAACCCAGTCGGCAACAAATAAGTTGGTATCACGTGTTCCACCATTGTTTCTGTTGGAACCAAACACAATCTTTTTGCCGTCTGGACTAACCATTGGGAAAGCATCAAATCCCTGATCTCTGCTGATTTTTTGCTTATTATTTCCCTCCAGGTCTACTAGATACATGTTAAAAGGAAAGCCTCTTTTGTATTCGTGGTTACTGGAAATGATAATTCCTTTACTGTCAGGGGTAAAATTGGGAGCCCAATTGGCCTGTCCCCAGCTGGTAATCTGCTTTGGATTAGAGCCGTCTGCATCTGCAACCCAAACTTCCATATTGGTTGGTGCAACCAGTCCTTCCTTTAGTAGTTCCTTATACTCTGCAATTTCAGCATCCGTTTTAGGTCTGCTGGCACGCCATACTATTTTTTTTCCATCGGGGCTAAACCAGGCACCGCCATCGTATCCCAGGTCATATGTGATTTGCTTTTCTTTCCCACTTGCCAGGTCCATTATATACAATTCAAGGTCACCGCTTTTATCGGAACAATAAATCATTTTCTTTCCATCATAAGAGAGGGTGGCTTCGGCATCATACCCTTTTGCATTGGTTAACTTCTTAACAATTTTACCATTCAGGTCGGCCATGTAAATATCATAACTGCTGTACAAAGGCCAGATGTATTTGTTTCCGTATTTAGCACGATCCGGTACTGGCGGACATTCTGCTCCCCCCTCATGTGTAGAAGCATAAATAATATGTTTCCCATCTGGCATAAAATAAGCACAGGTAGACCTTCCCTTGCCGGTGCCCACTAATTTATATTCAAATTTCTCCCCCGGTTTCGTTGGTACTTTGCCCACATAAATCTGATCGCAGTTTATCCCTTCTTTAGGATTGGTGCGTTGAAATACGATATGCTTACTATCAAAACTCCAGTAAGCTTCTGCATTGTCTCCTCCAAAAGTTAACTGCTGAACGTTTTTAAAAAACTTTTCCCCTTCAAAACGAAGGGTATCACCCGGCACTTTGTTTAGAGGCTGAGAACCGGGTTGTGCAAGCGCACCTAGCACTATCGCAATTTGAGCAAAAAACAAGAAAGCTTTTTTCATACTATTTATATATGGTGCAAAATTAAACTGCAATGCCATGAATATTGTCAGGAAACTGTCATAGGTTCCAAACAGAAGAAAAAACAAATTAGCTTTGCAATATAAAATTAGCTCCATGCCCATAATAGCCCCTTCCCTCTTAAGTGCCAATTTCTTACACCTCAATAAAGACTGTCAGATGCTGAATGAAAGCCATGCCGACTGGTTTCATCTAGATGTAATGGATGGAAGATTTGTACCGAATATTAGTTTTGGATTACCTGTTATCAGCCATATCAGAAAAGCTACGAACAAAGTATGCGACGTGCACTTAATGATTGAAGAACCGGAAAAATATACCCAGGCATTTAAAGAAGCCGGAGCAGATATTTTAACCGTACATATTGAAGCCTGCCATCACTTGCACAGAAATATTCAACAGATTAAAGCGCTGGGCATGAAAGCCGGTGTGGCCGTGAATCCGCACACTTCTGTAGACTTACTGAAAGACATTATTGCCGATGTGGATGTTGTTTGCTTAATGAGTGTAAACCCCGGATTTGGGGGTCAAAGTTTTATCCCAAGAACCATTGAAAAAATAAAGCAATTAAAGGCCATCATCAATCAGGCTTCCAGCAATTGCCTAATAGAAATAGACGGCGGTGTTACACTGGAAAATGCAAAAGAGATTTTAGCAGCCGGAGCTGATGTTTTGGTTGCGGGCAATACCGTTTTTAAATCTGCAGACCCCAAAGAAACTATTGCTGCTTTAAAAGCATTGTAACCAAACATTCCGGTTAACGAATTGTTACCATATGAATCTTTCCACAGCTGTGCATAAGAATCATTAGGAAATATCTGTATGCCTGAATTAAATTTGAAAGAGAACGGTAAGGTTACCCGAGGAACCTGATTTTTAAACTAAAACCCTAGAGATTGACAGAAACAATCATTAGCCTAGAATCGGTAAATCCTATTGAGTTTTTTGGCGTCAACAATGGAAAACTCGATTTACTGAAGAAAAAATTTCCCCTTTTAAAAATCTTGTCAAGAGGCACTCAATTAAAACTGAGCGGCGCGCCCGAACAGATTGATACTGCCAAAGAAAAAATTGATTTAATTGTTCAGTACCTGCAAAGAAATGGTCATTTGAGTGAAGGCTATTTTGAACAGATATTAGGTGGTGACGACGCTGAAGCCATCGATAATTTTGTGGATCGGAATCCCAATGATATTCTGGTATTTGGCCCCAACGGAAAGACCGTAAGGGCAAGAACCCAGAATCAGAAGAAAATGGTACACGCTGCAGACAGAAACGATATCGTTTTTGCCATTGGACCAGCGGGTACCGGTAAAACCTATACAGCGGTAGCGCTTGCGGTAAGGGCTTTAAAAAACAAAGTGGTCAAGAAAATTATTTTAACCAGACCAGCAGTAGAAGCAGGCGAAAGTCTCGGATTCCTGCCGGGTGATTTAAAAGAAAAAATTGATCCATACCTACGCCCTCTGTATGACGCACTGGACGATATGATACCAGCTGACAAACTGGGGTATTATATGAGTACCCGTACCATTGAGATTGCACCGTTGGCCTACATGCGTGGTAGAACACTCGACAATGCATTTATCATTCTGGATGAAGCTCAGAATGCCAATGACCTTCAGTTGAAAATGTTTTTAACCCGTATTGGTGCCAATGCCAAAGCTATTATCACCGGTGATCCAACACAGATTGATTTGCCCCGCAATATGCGAAGCGGATTAGACAAATCAACACGGATTCTGCGCAATATTGATGGCATCGCCCATATTGAATTAACAGAAGAAGATGTGGTAAGACATCGATTGGTAAAAGCCATCATCAAGGCATATGACAAAGAAAAAGAACGAGAGGACAAGGAAAACCCTCCCTATCACCGATAAAAATTACAAAATCTAAAATAAGAGGCGCCTAAGTGCGCCTCTTACTTGATAAAGGTTTCCCTAAATTTCCTAAACGCTTTAGGCTAACCACTAGAATTCTCTAACTGATTTTTAACTTAAATTCGTTTCTCAAACGAATAAGTTGTATTGTATGAAAAGAATATTGCTTGTATTAACTGTTATAACTATTGGACATATAACCGTATTTGCCCAAAGACCCAGCGGTAAACCTAAGACCGTTGCTGTGCCGGTAGATGAAAATGCTGCAGCAACCGGAGACAAGCAAAATGTTTTTCCTGAAGCAGGTTTTGTTGGTATTGGTATACTGAGCCCGGGTGCTCCATTGGAAATAAAAAAAGGTGCAGGCAATACGCGCAACAAGAATATTTTACTAAAGCTTAGCAATGAATGGGCTTCTGGCGGTCAGAATGAGCCGTCCATTATGTTCTCGAACGGTGATGTTTCCAACCCCAAAAACTTAAGTTACTGGACAATTGGTGCCAGGGTTTCCGGAGACGAGGTTTTAAAAACACCTCAGACATTCAAAATCAGTCACAAAGCAGGTTCCGATGCTATTGAAAAAGAATTCTTCTCCATTGATTCTTATGAAGGCAGGGTTAGAATCGGGGATGTAAACACCCAGGTGGATGGCTATAAATTATATGTTGAACAAGGCATTCTTACAGAGAAAGTAAAAGTAGCTATTAAGAATTCCAAAGACTGGTACGACCATGTGTTTCAAAAAGATTATTCCCTGATGCCTCTGAACGTATTGGATGAATACATACAAAAAAACCATCACCTTCCTGGCATCCCTACTACTGCAGAAGTAATGAAAGATGGAATTGATTTGGGAAACATGAATGCCCTATTGCTGAAAAAAATCGAAGAGCTTACACTGTACACCATTCAGCTGAAAAAGGAACTCGACGAAACGAAACAACTGATTAAAAAGAAAAAATAAATATTACTCACCCAAAATGGCGTGACCTAATTTATCTCTTTTTGTAGTCAGGTATTTCTCGTTGTAAGGATTAGGTGCCACTTCAATAGGAACTGTATCAACTATTTCAAGACCATATCCCTTTAAGCCAGCCCGCTTACGTGGATTATTACTCATCAGCTTCAGCTTGGTAACTCCCAATGCACGAAGTATTTGAGCTCCTACACCGTAATCTCTTTCATCCATTCCAAATCCGAGCTGTAAATTAGCTTCTACGGTATCCATTCCAGCTTCCTGTAATTGATAGGCTTTTAATTTGTTAATCAGACCAATCCCTCTGCCCTCCTGATTCATATATAAAATAACACCTGCACCTGCTGCTTCAACCATACGCATGGCTTTGTGTAACTGTTCTCCACAATCACAACGCAGACTACCTAAAATATCTCCAGTAAAACAACTGCTATGTACACGCGTAAGCACAGGTTCGTCTTTACTCCAGCTACCTTTCACCAGCGCCAGGTGCTCTGCACCAGACAAAGTTTCTCTGAAAGCAAGCAATTCAAAAGAACCATATTTGGTTGGCATATTTACCCGAACCAATTCTTCAATTAAAGAATCTGAAGTCAATCGGTAATCAATTAGATCCTTAATTGAAATTATTTTGAGATCGAACTTTTTGGCAATTTCCAATAACTGTGGAAGCCTGGCCATAGACCCGTCTTCATTCATTACTTCTACCAGAACACCAGCCGGTTCTAATCCTGCCAAACGCGCCAGATCAACGGTTGCTTCTGTATGGCCACTTCTTCTCAACACTCCGCCGGCTTTGGCTCTCAGCGGAAATATATGACCGGGTCTGCCTAAATCGGAAGCTTTGGTTTCAGGATGCACCAATGCCTGTATGGTTTTAGAACGATCATGTGCAGAAATGCCTGTGGTAGTACCCTGACCAATCAAATCAATAGAAACAGTAAATGCAGTCTCATGCAAAGAAGTATTGGATGAAACCATTGGTGTAAGATCTAATTCCTTGCATCGTTCTTCTGTTAACGCCGCACAAATCAACCCTCGTCCTTCTTTGCTCATGAAGTTGATGGCTTCCGGTGTTGCGAATCGGGCGGCCATAATAAAGTCGCCTTCGTTCTCACGATCTTCATCGTCTACCACAATCACCATCTTACCGTTTCTGATATCTTCAATCGCTGCGGAAATACTATCTAACATAAATCTGAATTGAGTTGCAAAATTACATAAACCCATTCAAGCCACCGCTTTTAAACAATTAGATTCGGTACAAATACCCCTGATTTTAACAAATAATCGGGATAGCATTGAATAAATGAATGATATGAAAAGAGTCCTTTGTTTTTGGAGCACACTTTTATTGCTTGCAGAAGCCGCTCCACAAAATCATTGGGGTGCAGTTAGTGGGGTGGTAAGTTTTAAGGGGATTAGAATTGCCGGGGCATTGGTTACCCTGAAAGACAACGGAACAGGAATGCTGTATTCCACCAAGAGCAATGCATCAGGAACTTATGGAATTTATCAGTTAAGTCCTACCACGCAATACCAGTTAACCGTAAGTTATCCGAATGCAGACACGCTGCAAATTCAATCGGTACATGTAATGGCAGGAGAAGATCTTCAGATACATATACCCTTGCAACCTTCTATGAATATACTAGTCCCGCTTACAATTCAAAGCTCAATTCAAAATAAGCAATGGCGGAATGGAACTACTATTCAATCTGATCAGACAGTTCATAGTCAACATTGGGGAAATCTGTTTTTGCATGAACCTTCTGCCAGTGTAAAAAATGATGGATCCGGAGCGCTTTCTTTTTCAGGACAACGATATCGTTCCAATGCATATTACATTGACGGGCTAATACAAAATGATCCATTCGGACTTTCCCCCAGCGGCATATTAAACGGTGAAAACGGACAAGGTCCAGCAGCACTTGAAAGTATTGAACAAATCATGCTGATAAAGAATCCCTTTGATGCTTCATTGGGAAACGCTACCGGAGCAATTATACAAATAGTAACCAGCAGAGGTTCCAATCAACCCAAACAGGAAATATATTTTCATTCTAAAGCCAACTATAAACAATACAACCATAGAGGGATCAATCTGAGCGGCCCTGTGATTGCCAATAAAGTTTTCTTTTTTCTCAATACAGAATTCATTGCTTCTAAGGCTGATTTTTTGTATGACAGCAGTCATTACCAAGGTGATACCCGCTCCATTGAAAAACTAAATAGGCTCAGGCAAACCATAATGGAGCAATTTCAGTATGACCCCGGAACACCAGACCAGCAGGCAACTTACAGAAACAACAGATTTTCGTTGCGAATAGATGCTGTAATGAAGAACCAACATCAAATTAGCCTAACAGGAAGATGGAATCAACAATTCAGAACGCATGCATATCTTCAAAATGCACGCCTCCTCTCATTCTCTAACAATGCAAAGCACCTGACGCAACAACAATTCTCTCTTAGTGCAGAATGGAAAAAACTGTGGAAGAATCAATTACAGAACAGATTGTCTTTTTATTTTAATCAACACCATCGCAATACAAACCCTTCCATTCAGACTTATCCAACCATCAGATTGCTAGACGGCGAAGGCATCATTGTTATAGGTGCGAATGAAGAAACCTATCAAAATATTTCTCAACAAAAAAGTTTTCAAATCATCAACCGGTTGCATCGGCTGTCTGGTAGACATTTTATAGAAGTAGGTATAGATTTGCAATACCATCAACTGAACAACAATTTTATCCCGAATGGCCATGGCAGCTATTTCTATTACAGCATCGGCGATTTTGTACAAAACAGAAAGCCCGTTGAGTTTACCATCAATAAAAAAAACAACCAAATACGGGAAGATGATTTTTTGTCAAACATGCACATGATTAGAAAAGCAGTGTTTTTAAATTACAAATCATCCCTAAACAACCAGCTGCAATTGCAAGCAGGTATCCGATTACAAAAAGAATATTTTGCTAATGCGGCTGAAACAGATTCATTTACTCAGCAGGTAGCGCTGCCGATTCTTGCCTCCTATTATAATACGGAGGGCTTACAATCAGGAAGGCTCCCAGGCTTTAACTGGAGCATTGCACCGAGGATACAATGGGTCTGGAAAATGCCAAAATGGAATAGCATATTAAAATTAGGATCTGGCATTTTCATTGGCACAATTCCCAACTCATGGCTGTCCGGAATTCAAAGCAATAACGGGAATAAATTAACTGGCATCACTGCAAAAGGTAGTGACCTGAATGGATACTATTTTACTCCACCCGGCTTTAACGGCCAACTTTCATTACCCCTACTTTATACAGAAACCAAGGGTACCATTTATGTAAGCAGTAAAGACCTCAAACTTCCTTCTATCTGGAGATCGGTACTTAGTTGGGAACAAAAAATCAATGCACATATTTCATTCGAAACAGAATTGTTGTTTTACCGGCAAAAAACAGAAACGGGATTTACCAATATCAATATTACACAACCCAATTCTAACCTATCCGGAGCAGACCAACGGCGGATCTACCATCCAAACAAGCCCATCAGTATAGTTTTGCAACCAAATACGGCGAATCCCTACCAACACGTTTTATTAATTCATAATTTGGACAGCCTGCAATCAAGTGGCTATCAATGGCAGTTTCAGACAACTGTAAACAAACAGCCATTCCGGATTATGTTGAATTATACTTACGGAAAATCTACTGCTGTATATGACGGTAATTTTACCAATACTTTGCATTACTGGAGATTACAGGAAAATATCAACGGCAGAAACAATCCGATATTGGCAACTTCAGACTTCAGTCAGGGTCATCGCATTCATGCTTCAATAACCTGGAAAAAGAAGGTTAACAAAAGACAGCAAACTACTGTATCCCTGCATTATACCGGTCAGCAGGGAGGATTATTCAGTTATGTATATGGCGAAAACAATCTTTCTGGTGATGACCCAACCGCCTTGGGGTACGACCTTATTTACATTCCCAAAACAGATGAACTCTCTTCCATGATTTTCAAACCTTCCGTCTTCAACGGCTGGTACTATGGATCAGAAGAACAGAGAAGGGCACTGGATTATTTTATTAGTCAGGAATTGTATCTGCAAAAAAGAAGAGGGCAATATGCCGAGAAAAATGGCAGCAGAGCTCCTTTTTATCATCGGGTGGATGGATCTGTTCAAAAGCAGTTTTATCCCAGCATTAGGCATTGTAAATTAAAATTGACCCTGAGTTTTGAACTAATCAATTTACTGGGTTTGATTAACCGGAACTGGGGGCAGGAATGGATTGTTCCCGGCAATCGAATTCCGTTGATTGGCTGGGAAGGTTGGGCAGATTTGGCTAACTCAATACCGCAATATTCATTTGATCCGGGATGGTTAAACAGAAGCCTTTTTGAGACTAATTTCCAGGCTGGGAACCATAAATCGGGGAATTGGCAATTTCAGACCAGCCTTAGGTTAAGTTTTTATTAACAAACACTTGTTCTTCAATAAGGGGCACACAGGGGCAAAAATCAACTTAATGTTATATCTATCAATCACTTACGATCATTACTTCCTATTTCTTGTTGTAAGTGATGTTTATAAACCTGTTTTTATTGATATATTATTTTAACAAGATTTTGGGGACAAACGGGTTTAGTTGGATATTTGCAGCACAAAACCAAGATTATGAGAATTTTTAAAAGAATTTCATTGATTATGGTTGCCGTTTTAGCAACTTTAATTACGACCGCTCAGGTTACTACAAGTAGTATCACAGGGGTTGTAAAAACTGCTGATGGGCAACCCGTTGAGGGCGCAAGCCTTGTGGCTGTTCATACGCCATCTGGTACACAGTATTCTACTTTAGCCAAAAAAGGCGGTGTATTTACCTTAGCTGGTTTAAGAACCGGAGGTCCTTACACACTTAAAATCAGCTTCACAGGTTTAAAAGTAGAGACAGTAAATGATATCTATCTTTTATTGGGTGAACCATTCGTTATTAACCCTACACTTTTAGACGAATCTAAAGTGTTGAGTGAAGTAGTGGTTAATGCCCTGAAGAAAAAGTCCAGCGGAGACAAATCCGGAGGTGCTTCAACAGTAATCAACCAACGTATGTTGGGATCCATGCCTACTATCAGCCGTAGCATCACCGATTTTACCCGTGTTACTCCACAGGCAAACGGTACCAGCTTCGCAGGTAGAGACGGACGTTTCAATAACACTCAAGTGGATGGTGCTAACTTAAACAACAACTTTGGTTTAAGTTCTGATCCGCTTCCTGGTGGTGGTGCAAGCCCAATTTCAATTGATGCGATTGAAGAAGTTTCTGTAAATATTGCTCCATTTGATGTAAGACAATCCGGTTTTACAGGTGCAGGTATCAACGCAGTTACCAAGAGTGGTACCAACACTTTAAAAGGTTCTGTGTATGGTCTATACAGAAACCAAGATTATAACGGTTTAAATGTAGGAAATGTAAAGCTTCCTGCTCAAGTTAAATCTAGCAACAAAATCTTTGGTGCTACTTTAGGTGGTGCTATCATCAAGAATAAATTATTCTTCTTTGCTTCTTATGAAGAAGAAGAAAGAAGCCAACCTGGTATCGCATTCAGCCCTAGAGGTGGTTCTGGAAATGGTAACGTAAGTAACACAAGTGTAGACTCACTTACTAAGTTTGCCAACTTCCTAAGAACAACTTACGGATACGATCCAGGTGCGTTTGACAACTTCCCCAACTTTGCTACTAAGAACACTAAAATGTTGGCAAAGATTGACTGGAACATCAACAACAACCACAAGTTAACTTTAAAGTATTCTGACCTTGTTAACAACAACGACCAGCAATTGAATGGTTCTAGTATTCCTAACAACCCAACATTTGTTCCTGCTGGTGGTAGTTCAATCAGCCGTTTGCCTAACAACCGTTTTAGCTTAAACTCTATGTCTTTTGAAAATTCAAACTACAAGTTTAAGGATATTGTTAGAACAGGTTCTATTGAATTAAACTCTAACTTTAATGGCAAGTTCTCTAACCAGTTCATTGCTACTTTCTCCAAGATTCAGGCTACAAGAGCGGTTGCAGGTGGTATCTTCCCAACCATTGATATTTTCAACAACAATGGTCAGAACTATATGTCTGCGGGATCTGATCCATTTACTAGAAACAACGACGTTAAGAACGACGTATTCAACGTAACCAACAACTTTACTTATTATGCAGGTAAACATACTTTCACCGCAGGTGCTACTTATGAGTATCAGCGTGTAGGTAATATGTTTATGCCTGGTTCTGCAAGCTATTATGCTTATAATTCTTTGGCAGACTTCATGGCTAACAGAGCTCCTGCTGCATTCTCTTACACTTTCTCTTTAGATCCAAACAAGCCTGCAGTATATGCTGCTGACCTGAAAATTGGACAACTAGGTGTTTATTTCCAAGATGAATACAACGTTAACGAAAACTTCAAGTTAACTTATGGTTTACGTGTAGACAAAGTGTTATTCCCTGAAGCTCCATTAGAGAATCCTAATGTAAGTGCATTACGTTTCCCTGATAGAAATGGTGTTTCTACTACATTTAAAACAAGTGAGTGGCCTAAACAAAACACGCTTTACTTCTCTCCAAGAGTTGGATTCCGTTACAAAATCGATGATGAAAACATCGTAGTTCGTGGTGGATCTGGTTTATTTACAGGTAGAATTCCTTTTGTATACTTAACCAATATGCCAGGTAATAGCCAGATGTATCAAGCTAGCCAGGCGGTAACCAACCCGGCATTATTAGGTAACTTCTTATTCAATCCTAATCCAGATGCTTACAGAGGAAGCTTTAGCCCAGTACCTGGTGTTTTAGCTAACAATGCGAACATTGTATTGATGGATCAATCTTTCCGTTTCCCTCAGGTTTGGAGAAACAATATTGCTATCGACAAGAAATTGGGTAATGGTTGGGCATTAACTGTTGAAGCCTTAATTACTAAGGATATCAACGCTGTTATCATGAGAAATGCTAACCAAAAAGCACCAACTGCCCAGTTAAACGGCGGTGGCGATATGAGACCAAGATACGCTGCTACTGCCGACAGAAGATTGTACAGCAATATCGGATCTGCAATTGTTCTTGAAAATGCCAACAAAGGAAACAGTGGTTCATTAACTTTTATGGTTACGAAAACTTCTACCAAAGGATTCTCTGGTATGTTGGCTTACACCATGAGCTATGCAAATGAATTAACTTCTAACCCAGGTAGCCAGGCAACTTCAACATGGCAGAGCAATCCTACAACAGGAACTCAGAACGATTTACAATTGTTCAACTCTGCTTATGTAACACCACATAGAATTATCACCAATATGTCTTACAAGTTTAATACTGGTAAGCACTTAGCAACAACAGTTGGTTTGTTTGGTGAAATCGCTAGAGGTAACAACTTCAGCTATACTTACAATGGAGACCTCAACAACGACGGTAATAGCTCTGACCTAATGTACATTACAGCTGCGCCAATTTTCGTTGCACAAACTGCAAGTGGTGGTAACCCTGCTAGAACTGCACAAGAGCAAGCAAATGCTTGGGTACAATTCGTTCAGAATTCTCCTTACTTAAGAAAGAACATTGGTCAATATGCTGGCCGTAACGAAGTTTACCTTCCATGGGTTGCACGTTTCGACTTAAGAGTAGTTCAGGATATCATGGCAAATATTGGTGCACGCAAGCACACTTTACAGCTAACTGCTGATATCTTCAACGTAGGTAACTTGTTGTTCAAATCTTCAGGTGTAAGACAGATCGCTACAACAACTCAGCCTTTAATCTTTAGAGGCTTAGATACAGAAGGTCGTCCTACATTCAACTTGCAGCAGCAAGGTGGCCAGTTGGTTACCAAGCCATGGCAAGACAACCTAAGCTTAGCCAGCACATGGTCTATGCAGTTAGGTGTTCGTTATATCTTCTAATTAAGAATAACATTTATAGAAAAGCCCCGAGTTATACTCGGGGCTTTTTGTTTACAATAGTGTAAATCAGAGAAAACCAGGTTCAATACTTATCGTCCCCAGCCCCATTTCAGAAAATCAGGCATGGCTTTTTCCCAGGTCTCCACATCATGTTTACCATCTTCTAACTCTAGATAGGCAATATGTTCATCCGTAAATCCCTTGGCTTTTAGTGCAACAATCAAATCCAGCGCATCGTCAATAGAATCAATCACCCCATTATTGTTTCTGTCAGCGGTTTCATCCAATGTTCCGCATTCAATAAAAAACTGAAGCCATGGATAGAATTTCCCTTTCCTGACCTGTAAGTGCATCAGACGATCTTGCTCATCATCGTATCCATCATCATACCCTTTTCTTCTCCACCATAAAGAAGGGCTAAACATGCCTACTTTCCTGAATTCACTAGCATGATTCCAGGCAATATCCATAGCACTTAAAGCCCCCAGTGAAAAACCTGCGAATGACTTATCTCTGAAAGATGGCGCATTAAATTTTTTACGAATAAAAGGGAGCAGCTCTTCAAAAATAAATTTCGTGTAAAGGCCAGCAGAAGCTCCTCTCCCTTTAAAGTCTGCTGAATAAGCTGTTCCATATTCCATTTTTCTGTCCGGGCCACAATGTATACCAATACAACAAAGGGGTTCAATCTTATCTGTGTCAATTAATCCAGATAGTATTTCCTGAAATTCCATCTTTACCAGATCCTGCCCATCATTAAAAAGCAATAAGGAAGTCTGATCAAAATCACTCATTGGAGAAGGCAGGTAAATGTCAATGGTAACTTCTCTTTCCAGGTATTCAGAATGAACCTGACAGGTTTCCAACTGTATAGATGCTGCTTTAGCAGAAGGATGTGCATGCATATGCTCAAAAATAGGGGATTATATTTTTTTATTTATCATCTTATGACTTAAATTACAACTAAACCAAAATGGCAAACATGAAAAAAATCGGGATTCTGTTTGGGCAGGAAAGAAGCTTTCCGCAGGCATTTATCGAAAGAATTAACAGTAAGCAGGTAAAAGGCATCATGGCTGAACCCGTAAAAATTGACAAGGTAATTCAAGGAGAAGATAGTGGCTATGCAGTGATAATTGACCGTATCAGTCAGGACGTTCCGTTTTACAGGGCCTATTTAAAAAATGCAGCTCTATGCGGTACAGCAGTTATCAACAACCCATTTTGGTGGAGTGCAGATGAAAAGTTTTTCAACAATTGCCTGTCAACCAAAATAGAGGTTCCTGTACCCAAAACAGTAATTCTCCCATCCAGAGATTTGCCAACAGATACTGCAGAATTATCGTTCAGCAATCTTTCCTATCCATTAGACTGGGAAGGCATTTTCAACTATGTAGGATTTCCTGCATACATGAAACCCTTTGCCGGCGGAGGTTGGAAGAATGTATACAAGCTGAATGATCAGCAAGACTTTTTTGAAAAGCATTCAGAAACAGGACAGCTGGTTATGTTGTTACAGGAAGAAATCATTTTTGAGGAATACTATCGTTGTTATTGCATTGGTGGCAAGTATGTAAGAATCATGTCTTACGAACCACGCAATCCGCATCATTTACGATATGCAGCCGACTTTAAGCCATCTGCAGAAAAGCTGAAAATGATGACAGATATAGTTTTAAAAATCAATCAGTACCTGGGCTATGATTTTAATACGGTTGAACTGGCCTTAAGAGACGGAGTGCCTTATGCTATTGATTTCTGCAATCCTGCACCGGATGCTGACATTAAAAGTGTTGGTCAGGAAAACTTTGATTGGGTGGTAGAAACAGCAGCCACATTTGCTATAGAAAAAGCGCAAGCATATCAACCTGGAAAAGACAATTTAACCTGGGGCGAATACATCAAAAGAAGTGCAAACGGTAAGCCATTATATTAAGCTGATAGAACAAGACTACTATGTCAAGAATTAATTATAAACACTTCACATTAGGCGTAGAAGAAGAGTATATGGTGATTGATCCGCTTTCCCGCGAATTAAAAAGCCATGAACAGAAAATTGTACAAGTAGGTCAGCAAACCTTAAAGGACAAAGTAAAAGCTGAAATGCACCAGGCGGTGGTAGAAGTGGGAACTGACATTTGCAAAGACATTGATGAAGCTTTTAAAGACGTTGCCTCTTTAAGAGGAAATATTGCTCAGATTGCCGGAGACCTGGGCCTCTGGGTTGGTGCATCTGGTACACATCCCTTCAGCCATTGGGAAAACCAGCTGATTACCGATCATGTACGATACAATCAGATTGTAAACGAATTACAGGAAGCTGCAAGAAGTAATTTAATTTTCGGACTACATGTACACGTTGGGATGGAAGACCGCAAAATGGCCATTCATATTGCCAATACAGCCAGGTATTTCTTACCCCATGTGTACGCACTAAGTACCAACTCCCCTTTCTGGGAATCACGGGATACCGGCTACAAATCTTTCCGTACTAAGGTATTCGACAAATTCCCCAGAACAGGAATACCCGATTATTTTGAAAGTTTTGAAGCATATGAAAACTATGTAAACCTCCTGATTAAAACGAACTGTATAGACAATGCAAAAAAAATCTGGTGGGATTTAAGGGTTCATCCTTTTTTCAATACGGTTGAATTCAGAATCTGTGATGTTCCCATGAATATCATGGAAACCATGACCATTGCTGCTTTATTTCAGGCAATTTGTGCCAAAATTTACAAGCTCAGAAATCAGAACCTAAATTTCATGATGTATCAGCGTTCTCTGCTCAATGAAAACAAATGGCGGGCGAGCCGATATGGAATAGATGGTAAACTAATTGATTTTGGAAAGGAAACGGAAGTAGATACCAAGGCCTTGATTTATGAATTACTGGATTTTGTGGATGATGTAGTAGATGAACTGGGAAGCAGGCATGTAGTGGAGCATGTTTCCAAAATTTTTGAGAGAGGAACAGGTGCAGACAGACAATTGAAGGTATTCAGGGAAACCGGAAGCCTCATCAGCGTTGTAGACTATATACATGATCAGTTTCTAAGTGTTTAACCTATCCGCTCTATGGAGTCAAAAAGATTAAAAAAATCATAAAATACCCTAGCCCCTGTCAAACAGGGGCTTTTTGGTACAATTTTGTATTGTTTACATCATTCAGGCAGCATTTTACCAAAAACTGTCCTCTATTACATGTCAACCCTAAACCACCCTCTTTTGACCGAGCACGAGTTGATAAAAGGCTGTATAGAACAAAACCCCTCATGCCAGCGTATGCTATTTGAAAAATACGCAGGCAAGATGATGGGGGTATGTCTTCGTTATGCCCAAGATAACATGGAAGCCGAAGACATGCTGCAGGATGCTTTTGTCAAAGTTTTTCAATACATCGGTCAATTTAAATTTGAAGGCTCATTTGAAGGCTGGATAAGAAGAATTGTAGTGAATACTGCTATCAGACATCTGGAAAGAAAGAAAATGAGCTTTAAGGAAATTGATGACCATCAGCCAGACCTTCCCTCTATAGACCCCAGTGCTTATCATTTTCTGGGGGAGGAAGACCTGATGAAACTCATTGGAGCGCTTCCAGAGGGATACAGGATGGTATTCAACCTGAGTGTGATAGAAGGATATAGTCACGATGAAATTGCAGAAATGCTAAACATACAGGCTGGCACCAGCAGGAGTCAGTTGGTAAAAGCCCGGAAAATGTTGCAGAGTCAAATTCTGCAATTACAAAAGATTGCCGTTTAAATGAACAACAAAGCGTTCGATACAATGATTAACCAAAAACTGCATTCGTACAGCGCCCCTGTACCGGCAGGCTTATGGGAAAAAATTGCCGCTAAGGATTTATCGGAGCCAACTGATCCATTCGATGAATTTGTTCATCAGAAACTATACCAACATTCGGCAGAAGTTCCCAACCGAATCTGGGATAATATACATGCTGCATTTTCACCGCAGGCACCGGGTATTGCAACTGAAGAAGAGGAAAAGAAAAGAAGAAAAAGGTTCCTGTTCTGGTTTCCACAAGAATACCGCGTGGCTGCCTCCATTCTTCTTGTATTGCTGGTTGGAACGGTTGCCGCCTATTTGTTCAATTACGCTTTCCAATCAAACAAGCCATCTTCCCCCTACGCTCCTGTTCAGGTACAGGAACCAAGTTCTACGAAAAACACACAGAATACTGTTGGCATAGAAGACAAATCAGCTACCAGCTCAGGTAAAGTAACAGAAGGAGAACCAGATGCTGAAAGGGCTGTTACCAGTGCATCTTCCGCTAAAAAAACAGAGAATGCAAGGAATGCAGCTGAGTGGAAACTAGACAGAAAAAACAAAACAGCATCTTTTAAAGAGCGTGGTTCTGTATTCCCTTATGAACAAAGTTTACTGGACAACGCTCAGAAAAAGAATAGCATTCAGTTGAATGTGGCCAATACTGAATCAGATAAGTCAATAGCAGAGCAAGCGGATGAAGAAAAGGAAGAGGAATACAGAACTGCTGAAAAAGCCGGCAATGCTTTTATCAGACAAAATAGAAATACCTGGCAGGGCAACCGACACAATGTGAATGCCTATCAACATGCTACCAGTTTTAAAAATGTTGTGATATGTCCTACAGATAGAAAACAGCGAAATCCGGATTGGGATCTGGAAGTGTATGTATCTCCTGATATGGCTTTTAAAACAATCAGCAATAATACAGCCACTGCTCAGTTATTAAGCCGCAAAGACAGCAGTGAATCTATGAGACCTGGATTTTCTGCCGGATTCAGAATTGTAAAGCCACTGAATGATTATTTATCGCTTAAAACCGGATTGCAATATTCTCAAATAAACGAAAGGTTTACTTATAAAACTGAAAACGAAACAAGAACCACAACAGTGGTAACCGTACGATCCATTGTACGTGCTCCGGGCGATACATTAATTGTAAGAGACACCAGCACATTAACGCAAGTTGGTTTTAAAACCAATACAGTAAAAAACAGATTCAGAAGTCTGGACATTCCTGTACTGGCCAGTGTTCAGTTTGGCAATGAAGATTTGAAGTGGGGCATAACAGCTGGTGCCATAGTAAATGTATCCAGCTGGTACGAAGGAGTTTTGTTAGACAGCAGCCTAGCAGCTGTAGCCGTTGGTAAAGACAATGGCATGATGTATAAAAAGAATATTGGCCTGGGCTTATACGCAGGCTTCAATATTACCAAAAGGATTAATTACAATACGCAATTGTTTTTTGAACCCTATCTCAGATATAATTTATCCAATATAACAACTACTGGCGCACCATTCAATCAAAAATTCAGTATTGGAGGATTAGCCTTGGGATTGCGATTTAATTTAAATAACCGATAGGCAACAATAAAAATAAATACAGTATCTATAGCATAATGTTACGCAACTTTTTTAAATATTATTTCACCGCATTTGCCGCAATCACGCTATTTGCTGCTTGCAATAAGGAAGTTTCCGACGGAAATAATTTTGTTGTGTACAACAATGATGCGCGCAATGATACAACTTGGTCTAGCAGCAACATTACTGCTGCAGCCATACAGCGAATACTGGACTCTACAGCCGTCTACAATCACAAGGATACATTAACTGGCACACAGGCAAAGACACTTAGTTTTACAGATAAATTCAGCGTATTATTTCCTGCAAATGCATTCGTGAGCAAATCAGGAGACCTGATTACCGGTACCGTTGAGATTAAAGTATTGCTATTAGATGAAAAAGGAGAATTTATCAGAACTGTAAAATCATCTGAAAACCCAGGCACTATGCTTGAATCTGATCTGGCATTTTGCATCATTGCTTCAGCTAATGGGGAAGAGTTGCGTATTGCGCCAGGGAAAAAATATATTATTAGAGCGGGGAATAATGTTGACCAAGTGAATCAACAAATGAGAATTTACACAGGGCAGGAATCTGTAACCTATACTGCACAAGTATTAGCAGACCCACAGTTTTATTGGAAAGAAGCCAATGCCTCTAATGTGCAGCAATCGGTTTACAGAATTTACAATGGCGTTAAAGATATTGAGCGTTACGAACTAAGTACCGATCAGCTTAGATGGATGGCTATTGCAACGCCCAATACCAATCTGGGAAGCACCAACAAACTACATGTACTATTACCTCCCAATTTCACCAATAAAAATACAGTGGTGTTTGCTGCTGTTGATGATTACAATACTGTGATTCAATTACAACCCGAATTAAGTTCAAGATCGTTTAAATCGGATTTAATTCCACAACAGAAAAAGATTCATATCGTTACGATTTCATTGATTGGCAATCAATTTTATTACAGCGAAACAGGCTATTCCTATCTGAATAATAAGACCTATGTTTCCATTAAGCCGGAGAAAAAAACACTGGCTGCTATACTAAGCAATCTTAAGAAATTATAAATAACAGTTCATGACGCATATCGGGGGATATGCCGGCCCTGCCTTCGGCAGGGCCTTACTATTTTTTAACCTTTTTCAGATGCAATGCGTTGAATGCCCAAATCAGACTAAACAACATCAACAGTGCACCCAATAAAAAAGAAGCGCCGGGAAAATAAAACGGTGCACTGGGCCCTGTAAAATAAGCAAATGTGCTCGTCATCATAATCGGTCCTAAAACAGAAGTAAGGCTCATCAAGCTGGTAAGGGCCCCTTGCAACTCACCCTGTTCATTTGGCGGAACATTTCCAGAAATAATAGACTGCAATGCAGGTCCTGCAATCCCACCCAAACAATAAGGAACCAGAAAGGCAAACATCATCCAAGTTTGTGTGGCAAAAGTGAAAAGCAGAAGACCTAGTGTATATAAACTCAATCCGAGATACACACTTTTCTCATTCCCAATCCGGGGATTAATTACCCGAATCAACAAACCTTGTACAAGCGCAATCAAAAATCCAACAATACCCAATGATATCCCAATTAGCTTGGGAGTCCATTTAAATTTTTCAATATTTACAAAGCTCCAGTTACTCTGTACACTATGTGCCGCCAGATAAATTAGAATCAATGATCCTATCAAACCTGCAACTGCAGGATATTTTTTCAATTGCAACAAAGAGCCCAAAGGATTGGCACGCTTCCATTCAAATTTTCTTCTCAGGTGTTTGGGCAAGGATTCAGGCAATACAAAATATCCGTACAACCAATTGGCCAGGGCTAGTCCGGCAGCAACGAAGAATGGCAAACGAGACCCATGTTCGCCTAGCAATCCACCCAATAAAGGACCAATGATAAAACCCAATCCAAAAGCAGCTCCGATCATTCCAAAATTTTGCGCTCTGTTTTCTGGGGTACTGATATCAGCCATATAAGCGGAAGCAGTAGTAATGCTGGCTCCTGTAATTCCTGCTATAATTCTTCCTACAAAAAGCCAGCCAATGGAGGGAGCAAAAGCCACAAATAAATAATCGATACCAAAACCAAGTAATGAAAAAAGCAAAACGGGTCTTCTTCCATACTGGTCACTCAGGTTCCCTAAAATGGGGGAAACAGCAAACTGCATGATAGCATAGGAAAAAGTAAGCCAGCCGCCGTAAGTAGCCGCCAGACTGGTGCTACCATTGTGTAATAACTCTTCAATCAGTTTAGGCACTACAGGAATAATCAATCCGAGACCAATCACATCAATCAAAATCGTGATAAAAATAAAACCAACTGCTGCTTTTTTATTTGAGGCCATAGAGGGCAAATATTAAATAAAATAAGTTAAGATGTAACTAGTCTTCTTTTTACTCCAGGAATTTCCATCACCAGGTCTTCTCCAAAGCAAGCTGCTGGCGTTTGATAGCCCGCCTTAAAATTTCCTGAAAGTATTTTTTTAGCAATCAGTAAACTACTAATGGCAGTTAAGGTATACCCTTCAGGTCCTTCCATCAATGCCGAAACTTTATTGCCATTGGCATTTTCCACTTCTCCCCAAACCATCGATTTGGCCTTTGCACGCATTTCCTCATTGGGTCCTGCAGACATTTTCTTTATTTTACTTTTATAGTAATTTTTCACAAAAGAAGTTTTCAGCATCCAGTTAAATGCATTCTGCCACTTCAACAACTTGAATGTTTTAGGTGAAGCCCCTGTATAGGTTTCAATATTGGGAATACCCGTTGTTGTAAAGGCAGTTGAGATATCTCCCCAGGGAATTGTCATCACAAATAATTTTTTCAGTCCAAAATCTACCCACATGCCTTTATGCCCAAGCGGTACCCGGGTGATTTTACCATTCAGTCTTACTGCACTTCCCTCTCCCATTCCTTCGGCCATGGTAGTAGCTGTTCCATGAGATAATTTTCCACCAATACTGGCAAAAGCCAGTTTCAAATTCACTGCATCGGGCAATTGATTTTTCAAAAACAAGGCCATACAATCTGTAGGAACCACGTCAAACCCTACACCAGGCATAATCATGATATTTTTTTCCCTGGCAGCATGGTCCATTCTTTTGAGTAATTCAAACACGCCTATTTCGCCCGTAATATCAATATAATGCGTACCTGCTTCCAAACAGGCTTCTGCCATTTGTTTAGCCGTATACATAAAGGGGCCGGCAGCGTGCAATACTAGCGGAAAAGAACGCAGAGTTGTTATCAATTTATCTTTTTCAGAAAGGTCAATTACCTGATATTGCAGACCCAGCTCCGAGGCCATTGCCTCTAATGCGGCAGCATTTCTTCCCGACAATACGGGTTCTAAACCATACTCTTTTGCCACTGCGGCAATGAGTCTTCCGGTATATCCGTTGGCTCCATAGAGCAAAAATGATGATTGCATCCTGTAAAATACAAAATCCCGACAAGAAACTTGCCGGGACTTGTATCGGGGGGAATCCACCATATCTCCCCACCACTAATCACCCTTATGATAAGCCTATTTATTTTTTCAAGGTAATTACACCCAGTTGCGCTTCCTTAGTTTTAGAAACCAATACATTATTGATGGTCGTATCAAAATATCCGTTAGAAGCGTTTACAAATACACTGTATGTGCCGTCTGCTAAACCTCTTACTTTAAAATATCCTTCATGATTAGGCAATGCATATGCTGTGTCCTTGCTGTTGAATACGGTTATTACAGCTTGTGCTTCTTTAGGCGTTACTTTACCAGACACACTGGCTGTTTCTTTCACTGTAAAGAATTTAATTACTGGCTTCAGATAAAACTGACCATTTTTCTCAATGATAGATCTGCTTACATCAAAGTCTAACCAAAGTCTGGAACGGTTAGGAAGAAACTCATCCCACTCATGTCCTTTCAGTTTTACTAGGATATAATTTTTTTCATTTAAAGGCAAATTCAAAGGATAGCGTACGCTGTCTTTAACCAGTGTATGTGTGGTACCCAATTCAATTTTAATCAAACGAATAGCACCCTGTGGAACCGTTGCTGTTGCCAATAAAGTATCTACTCCATTGCGCAATTTCAGGATATCATATACACCAGGATTTACACCCAGATTTTTCCAGACAAGAGATGAATCATCTTTGTCATCACGGGAACGACCGATTCTATCCCAATCACAAGTGTCTTTTTTACGTGTGTTTTTACTGGTATCCACCAATAACCAGACAGATTTTATATCTATCAATACATTATCAAAAACACCGGGAGCATCTGTTAAATATAAAGACACAGATTGAGACCCAACCGGGTTTTCAATGGAAGCTGCTTTATTACAAGCTGCCAGTGACACTACTAGTACGATGGCCATTGCTGCCATCCAGAAAAGGGGGTTTGTTTTTTTCATGGTTCAAATTTTTAGTGTAGTGTTATACCATTTACATTTTTTTATTTTTTGCAATACATAGCCATGCCGCATATTGCAGCTGTTTAGCCAATCGCAAAAGTTTTGGAAATATTCCCCGTCAATAGTGGGAATACAAAATAGATGCCAGGTGATTTGGGAATGTTGCCTGTTAAATAATTTTTAACAAAAAAGTTTTTTTTAGAGACCGGCTATAATGGTACTAATATCTTGTACACTTAACTGTTTACGCTTTTTTGCAGCAGGTAAAATTTGAATTGCCGCATCGGCATCTGATATAAATAATTCTGCAACCGATTTGCCTTTAACAGAAACCAATTCACGGGAAGAAACGCGTAGCAAAAAATTTTCTCTAAAGAGCTCAAACTGTTTTCCTCCGGATGATTTTCCATAATCATAAGTATCTACTGCTTTCTTATGAATCAATTGAAGGAGTTGATATTTAGCGGAAGATTTTTTCACTTCATATAACAGCGGACTATCGGGGCTCAGTTTCAGAATGGTAATAGAATCAGCAACCCCCTCTTCCTGATAATACAATGTCATTTTTTGAATAGCATCAACAAATTGAAATTCTGCATCCCCTTCTTTAAAATGGATATGACCATTTACCAAATTGATGATTAAAGGTAGATTCAAAAACTTTTTCCCATTGAACATTTCCACATTAGCATTGCACCATTCATCTCTCCATAAAGGGCTACCTTTTACTGTTCCCACATTGGCACTGATAGTCATTCCCTTTTCATCGTACACTTCTACAAAATGGGTAACTGGTTTGGCCACATACATATTCTGTGCAAACAAAAAAAAGTTGAATATCGTAAAAAGAGTTGTCAGTAAAATTTTCATACAAGACTTTCTCTAATATACGCTATTCAACTTAATATAGCATTATGGCGACTGTGTTTATTCGTTTCTGAAAACCACTACACCATCAAATACATCCACCAGTACCGGTTGGTTTTTATCAATATCTCCGGAAAGAATTTTCTTACTCAATGCATTTACAATTAACTTCTGAATTAATCGCTTCAAAGGTCTTGCCCCCAACTGTGCATCAAATCCGTTTTCCATTAGGTATTCAACCAGATAATCACTAAAGCGTAATTGAATATCGTTTTCGGCAACCAGTTTTTTCAAGGATTCCAACTGGATAGTTATGATACCCTTCAGCTGTTTCTTATTCAACGGACTAAACATGATAATTTCATCTACCCTGTTTAGAAACTCAGGTCTTACTGTTTGCTTTAGCAATTGCATTACTTCTGTCTTAGCTTTTTCAGCAGCATCTTCCAGTCCGTTTTCTTCTACCCCTTCAAACGCTTCCTGAATTAAATGGCTACCAATATTGCTGGTCATAATGATGATCGTATTTTTAAAATTCACCATTCTGCCTTTGTTATCTGTTAGTCTGCCATCGTCTAATACCTGTAACATCACATTCCAAACGTCAGGATGTGCTTTTTCAATTTCATCCAGGAGAATTACACTATAAGGTTTTCTGCGCACAGCTTCTGTTAATTGCCCGCCTTCATCATACCCTACATATCCGGGAGGTGCGCCAATCAATCGGGAAACCGTATGCTTTTCCTGATATTCACTCATGTCTATACGGGTCATCATAGTCTCATCATCAAACAGGTATTCTGCCAGGGCTTTCGCCAGTTCTGTTTTACCTACACCAGAAGTGCCTAAGAAAATAAAGGATCCAATTGGCTTCTTAGGATCTTGCAATCCAGCCCTGCTTCTTCTGATGGCATCAGAAACCGCAGCAATGGCTTCTTCCTGTCCTACAACCCTGCTATGCAGTTCTTCTTCCAAATGCAATAATTTTTCTCTCTCCCCTTGCAGCATTTTGGCTACCGGAATACCCGTTGCCTTGGCAATACTTTCTGCTATATCTTCTGCATCCACTTCTTCTTTCAATAACCTTTTCTCCGAAGTCTGCATCAACTGTTCGGTAACGGAAGCTATAAGGGTTTCCTGTTCTTTTACTTTACCGTATCTAATTTCAGCTACTTTTCCATATTCGCCATTACGCTCTGCCTGCTCGGCTTCTTGCTTCAATTGTTCAATCCTCGCTTTGGCAGACTGTACTTTCTCCACCAGTTCTTTCTCCTGAGTCCACTTCGCTTTCAGCGTATCGCGCTCTACAGCAAGGTTACTGATTTCAATATTGAGTTCTTTTAGTTTGTCTTCATCGTCTTCCCGCTTAATGGCTTCGCGCTCAATTTCCAACTGACGAATCTGACGTTCCAGTTTATCCAGCTCTTCTGGCATAGAATTCATTTCGAGTCTCAGCTTGGCTGCACTCTCGTCTATTAAGTCAATGGCTTTATCGGGCAAGAAACGATCCGTAACATAACGATTGGATAATTCTACTGCAGCAATAATAGCTTCATCTTTAATACGAACATGGTGATGCGTTTCGTACCGATCTTTCAAACCACGCAAAATTGAAATGGCATCTTCTACTGAAGGCTCATCAATCATTACTTTCTGAAATCTTCTTTCCAGTGCCTTGTCCTTTTCAAAATATTTCTGGTATTCGTTTAATGTGGTTGCACCAATGGCTCTTAACTCTCCGCGTGCCAATGCAGGCTTTAATATATTGGCCGCATCCATAGCTCCTTCGCCACCACCTGCACCTACTAATGTATGAATTTCATCGATGAATAAAATAATTTCTCCATCACTGGAAGTCACTTCTTTTACCACACCTTTTAGTCTCTCTTCAAATTCCCCCTTATACTTAGCACCGGCAATCAGTTGCCCCATGTCTAATCCATAAATAATTTTGCTTTTCAGATTTTCAGGTACGTCTCCATTTACAATCCGCATAGCCAGTCCCTCTACAATAGCTGTTTTACCAACACCGGGTTCACCCACTAAAATGGGATTGTTTTTAGATCTGCGGGTAAGTATATGCAGGGTTCTTCTGATTTCTTCGTCACGGCCAATCACCGGATCCAGCTTGCCTTGTCTGGCCATATCGTTCAGGTTCTTGGCATATTTATTCAGCATATTTAGCTGCGTTTCCTGTGCCTGCGAACGAATGGTATCTCCTTTTCGTAAATCTTTAATGGCAGTGGTTAATCCCTTCTCTGTTAAACCTGCAGCTTTTAATAAAGTTCCGGTAGCATCACTCATTTGCACCAAAGCAAGCAAGAGATGTTCAGGGGTAACGAATTCATCTTTAAAGGAACTCATTACGGTAGTTGCTTTCAGCAAAGCATTACTGAAATCACGTCCGGCATTCTGAGCAGGTTCTCCTCCCTGTACCTTTGGCAACTTATTCAGTTGCTCGGCAAGTTTGGTTTCCAGAAAAACAGGATTCACATTGTTCTTCTTTAACAAAAATTCAATTGCTGAATCCTTGTCAGTTAATAAAGCCTTCAGCAAGTGATCCGTTTCAATGGATGGATTTCCATTGTTATAGGCAACCTGCTGCGCAGACTGAATTGCTTCCTGCGCTTTAATGGTATAATTGTTCAAATTCATAGTAAAGTGGATTAATGTAACTTTATCCTATCCATCAAACGATAATCCAACTCAATAATTCGGAAAATATGTCGCAAAAAATGGTTAGAAACTGCGCAATAGTCAGTATGGAAGTGATTTTTCTGTTATTATTACAGCCACTCAATGCCCAATATAATTTTCAGGAATTGGAAAAAACCATTGAACTATCCAAAAAGGAACTGGGCAAGGAATACAGCATACTTGTATATAAAGACGGGAAAATAGTCTTCAGCAAATCGGCTGGAGATTTCAATCCCAAAACACAGGCACCCATTGCAAGTGCCAGCAAGTGGTTAACCGCAGCACTGATCATGGCATTGGTAGACGATGGGAAAATTTCGCTGGACGACAAACTCAGCAAATATATTCCCGACATGAACAAATACAGCAAGGGCTTTATTACAATAAGGCATTGCCTGAGCCATTTAACAGGCATAGCATCTGAGCCCATCAAGCTAGGCGATATTATTAGAAGAAGCCGGTATAGTAGCCTGGAAGAAGAAATAACCGAGTTTGTTACCAAAAGAGAAATCGTTGCCAATCCTGGACTGGAATTTCGTTACAGCAATGTGGGCTTGAACCTCGCAGGCCGCTACATTGAACTTGCTTTAAGAAGAGGATTTGAACAAATCATGCAGGAAAAAATATTGCGTCCATTGCAAATGCGCGGTACTAATTTCTCCAGCCTGAATGCCATCAATCCTTCAGGTGGTGCACAATCAACAGCAAATGATTATATCAATTTCTGTTCTATGTTGCTCAACAAAGGCATGTTCAATGGCAAAAGAATTTTATCTGAATCATCTGTACAATATTTATTGCAGGCGCACACTACTTCCTCCATGATTAAATACGCGCCCAAAGTAGCCGAAGGGTATAATTATGCAGCAGGATCATGGGTTATCCAGACCGATGTAAATGGCAATCCATCTGTATTGGCATCACCAGGATTGTTTGGTACCTGGCCCATGATAGATTTGTGCAGAAATTATGCAGTGGTATTTTTTGCAAAGGAACTCATGAGTGAAGACCGCAGAGATATATACCTAAATCTGAAGAAAAAAATTGACGAACAAATTGCATCGAATTGTCAGTAAAGATGTTGTCTGTAGAAGCAAATACCCGATTTATAAAAGCACAGGCTGCAAGGCTTGGATTTAGTTATTGCGGAATAGCAAAGGCCGAAAAATTAAATGAAGACGCCCGAAGATTGGAACAGTGGTTGAACAAAAATCATCAGGGCAGTATGCAGTACATGGAGAATCATTTTGATAAAAGAATTGATCCTACGCTATTGGTTCCCGGAGCACAATCGGTTATTACCCTGCTAAAAAATTATTATCCGGATAAGCAACAACAAAACAATAGTCCTAAAATAGCCAGGTATGCATGGGGCAAAGATTATCACGAAGTAATCAGAGCGCAGCTAAAGGAATTATTAGCCGAAATAAATCAGGAAATCGGTACGGTAAACGGAAGAGGCTTTGTTGATTCTGCACCAGTTCTGGAAAGAGCCTGGGCTGTGAAATCCGGATTGGGATGGGTAGGCAAAAACGGAAACCTTATCAGCAAACAAAACGGCTCCTACTTTTTTATTGCCACTTTAATAGTAGACCTGCCACTACTATACGATGATCCTTATGCAAAAGACTACTGTGGTACTTGTACCCAATGTATTGATGCCTGCCCAACCGATGCCATTTTACCCAACAAAGAAATCAACGGAAGCCAGTGCATCAGCTATTATACCATCGAATTAAAGGAGGCATTAAGCCAGCAAACATCCATAAACACTGATAACTGGTTATTTGGCTGTGATATTTGTCAGGAAGTTTGTCCATGGAACCGATTTAGCAAACCTCATCAGGAACCCGCATTTGCTCCCATACCTGTCATCCTGAATTTAACAACACAGGAATGGGAAGAAATGACTGAAGAAGTATTTAACGCTACATTTAAGGAATCACCCTTAAAAAGGAGCAAATACAGTGGTATCCGCAGAAATCTCCAATGGCTTTAGCCACAAATACAACCAAAGCGGCCTATTTTCTAAAACCGTAAAATAATTGCGGTTTTATGCGTCTTTAAAAAAACTTTGACCAATTTGTCCCCATTTATTGGAAAAATTATCAACAAAACCAAGAAATTCCCGCACACATTATATATTTATATTGTTTTTCAAAACTCCAAAACGATATGCATATGAATGTCAACAATGGCAAGAACAGTGTCCTATCGAAGATGTGCTTCCTTCTCTTCGGTTTGGCACTGACAATCGGCTTGCAAGCTCAAACAACCATTAAAGGAAAAGTTACCGACAGTAAAGGACAGCCTGTTCCGGGCGCTTCTGTCACCATTAAAAATTCAGGTGCAGGTACTGCTACAGGTACCGATGGCTTGTATCAGTTAATTGCGAATTTAAAAGCAGGGAAATACGATGTCGTAATTTCTTCTGTAGGATTTAAATCAGCTGAAAAAACAATGACTGTTACCAGCACTACCAGTAGCTTCTCTTTTGACGCAAGTTTAAAGGAAGATGCAACGGGTCTGGATGAAGTAGTAGTAACCGGTACTTCACAGGGTACTACTAAAAAGCAATTGGGTAATTTCATTGGTACTGTAAAAGGAAGCCAGGTGAGCAATGCAGGTTCTCCCAATGCCATTGCTTCTTTACAAGGTAAAGTTCCGGGTGCGCAGATTACGCAGAACTCCGGTGACCCTGCAGGTGGTATGAGTGTGAAACTACGTGGTGTAAGCTCTATCTCTGGTTCTTCAGATCCTTTGTACATTATTGACGGAGTTATTCTAAACAATTCAAATGCAAGAGTAACCAACGCGCAAAGTGATTATGATGCTTATGGAAGCGTAGGTCAGAACCGCATGGTAGATATTAACCCTAACGATATCGACAGAATTGAAGTGTTGAACGGTGCTGCTGCAGCAGCTATTTATGGAAGCCGTGCAAATGCTGGAGTTATTCAAATCTTTACAAAGCGTGGATCTACCGGTGCTCCAAAAATCACCTTTAGTTCTAAAGTAAATACCAATTCATTGAGAAAACGTTTGGTGTTTAACAATGCCCCTACCAAATTTGGTGGTCCTACAGATGGCCCAGGTGCTTTAACACAGGATATCATAACCGCTCCATTCCAAACAACCACTACTCCAGTAACCCGTTACGATTATCAGGATGATATTTTCAGAACAGGATATGGTACAGACAACAACGTGTCTATCACAGGTGGTCAGGACAAAATGCGTTACTTCGCCTCTTTGAACTACAACACCAACCAAGGTATTATCAGAGGAACAGACAACACCCGTTTTGGATTCAGATTAAATTTAGATAACAAAGTAAACAACTGGTTCAGCTGGAATGCCGGTATCAACTATACCAACAACGCTACCAATGAAAAACCAGATGGTAATAGTTTCTTCTCTCCTATTAACTCAATGACCATTTTAGGCAACTTCCACAATATCAGTGCAAGAGATGCCAATGGAAATTTACACGCTGTGGGCGAAAGAGGTCGTGTGAATCCTTTAACCATCATCAACGATATCAAACAAAGAAACGTAACGAACAGAACCGTTTCTAATGTGGGTTTCAAATTGTTCCCGGTGAAAGGTTTAGTGATTGACTACACAGCTGGCTTAGACAATATCGCACAAAACGGAACTACTTATATTCCACCGTTCCCTTACAATGCCAGCCCTGCATTTTATGGCGGTGGTGCTGCTCTAGATCCAACACAAAATGGGTATGCCAGTGCGGCCAGCTTTAATTCAACTTTTTTCAACCACGATTTAAACTTTACATACACTACCAATATAACCAATAAACTGGCTTCTGTAACCCAGTTTGGTTATTCTGAGCAGTATGAGAAAGCGCAGTATATTTTAGCACAGAGCCGTGGTTTGTTGCCAGGTATTTCTACTGCAACAGGTGGTAGCACTTTATTGCCTAATTCTGACGGTAGAAGCGAAAGAACCATTCGTGGATTCTTCTTACAGCAGAACTTTAAGTTCAACAATCAGTTGTTCGTAACGATTGCAGGGCGCGTGGATGGTTCTTCTGTATTTGATAAGAGCAACCGTAACTTCTTCTACCCGAAAGTAAGTGGTAACTACCTTATCTCTGAAACTGACTTCTTCAAGAAATCTTCTTTAGCAAATTCAGTAGATGTATTCAAAATCCGTGCAGCATACGGTGAAAGTGGAAACCTAACAGGTATTGGCGCATACGATCGTTTCAATATCTATAATATCTCTCCTTTCTTAGGAAGAACCAGCTTAACTTCTCCTTCTGCAACCATCAGTTCTAACTTAAAACCTGAGCGTCAGAAAGAATTGGAAATTGGTACAGATATCGCATTATTCGGAAACAGATTGCAATTCACTTTCAACTATTATAACAAGAAAGTAACAGACTTATTGGTACCGAATATTACCAATGCGCCAAGTTCAGGATTCCCAACAGCAACCAAGAACGTAGGTTCTTTAAGCAACAAGGGATTTGAAATCATGGTAACCGCTGTTCCTGTAAAAAACAAAGATTTCAGCTGGGAAATCACTGGAAACTTTAATAAGAATAAAAACAGAATTGAAAACTTAGGCGTTCCTTTCATTTCATTTGCAGCCCCAACCGGAGCCGTATTTGCTTTGATTCCCGGATATGATGCCCCTGTATTCTACTCAACTTTCTTTGCTAGAAATGCAAATGGCACAGAAGTGAAGAATGCGGCAGGTATACCAGTAACAGCAAGAGGACCTATTGCAAATGGACAGCCATTTGGTACTCCTTCATTGGATCCTGCAACTGGATTACCATTCACTAGCGGACCTAACTCAACTATCTTACGCACCGTATTGGGCTCACCTAACCCAACCTACACAGCAACTTTAATCAATAGTTTCACTTATAAGAAGTGGACCTTGGGTTTCCAATTAGACCGTGTAGCTGGTTCGGAAGTATTTAACGCAGACTTCAGAACAAGACAAGGGGTAGGAAATGGTAGCGAATTTGCACAAAGAGAACACAAGGGTGAAATACCAAGAGGATATATCAGCGGTATTTACGGTATTGAAGAGTGGAGAGTTGAAGACGGATCTTTCACCAAACTACGTGAAATCTCTGTAGGCTATTCATTTGGAAAAGTGAAAAACCTGTTCAACAGCCTAACTGTTACATTAACCGGAAGAAACCTAATCTCATGGGATAACTACAGAGGATACGATCCTGAAACCAACGCTACTGGTCAGAGCAGCTTGTTCAGAGGCGTAGATTTTGGTAACGTACCTATTCCAAAAACATTCCAATTTGGAGTTGTAGCTAATTTCTAACCCAACAAAAAAGTTATTATGAAAAAAATATTATTCATCATTTTATCCGGGGTAAGTCTAGTTGCATGCAAGCAGGACTTTACCAACCCAGGTGCCATCTCTGATATAGATGCATTTTCTACCCCCAGAGGATTAGCGGGTGTAGCAGTAGGATTACAGAACGTATATAGTAATGGTCGTTTAAGCCCATTGTATAATAGCGTTACTGCAGCAGGTGCTTTAACCAATGAGTTCAGATTAATGAACGCAGGTAACACCGACGAGTTTCAGTTATTTCAAGGCGGAGCTGTTGTAGACAACCTGAACGGTATTGTAGGCAATATGTGGACTTGGAACAACAAGATTATTTATGATGCCGACAAAGTATTGGAAGGTGCCAATAAGTTAGGTGATAAAAACTATGCATCAGGATTGATCGCTTATGCAAGTATTTATAAAGCTTTAGCCATTGGTAATTTAGCCATGTTCTTTGAACAGATTCCTGCAGCGCCTGGTACACAAACCACACCAGCTACTTTCCAAAGCAGAATCGATGGACTCAGAAGAGCCGTTACTACTTTGCGTTCCGCACAAACAGCATTAGGAGCAAACGCCCCTAGTGCCGCATTCTTCGCCAATGTACCTACCAATATTACTACTGCGTATTTTAATAATACCATTAGTGCCTTGATTGCTCGTTATAGTTTATTTGCAGGAGACTATGCAAGTGCTATCACTGCAGCCAATACGGTAGACCTAAGCTACAATGGCTCTACACTAGGCTTTGATGCCATTGTTACCAATCCGATTTTCACCACTGCAACTGCCACCAACAACGTATTCCAGATCTTGGATTCAACGTTAGGATTGCCTACTGCACTGGTTCCGGATTTAACCGATCAGCGAATTGCCTTCTATACTTCCATTAACCCAACCATTCAGCCTCGCTATAGAATCAGAGGTTTCTATAGTGCCGCTACGCAGGCAGTTCCTTTGTACTTGCCAGACGAAATGCGTTTGATTAAAGCAGAAGCATATGTAAGACAAGCAGCTCCTGATTTAAACGCAGCTGTTACAGAAATCAATGCAGTAAGAACTCAATTGCCGGCAGCCGATGCATACGGAGTTGGTGGTGGATTAGCCGCTTACTCAGGTACTGTTTCAGCACCCGCTTTACTAGACGAAATATATCGTCAGCGTTGCATTGAATTGTGCATGAGCGGAATGCGTTTGGAAGACAACAGAAGATTTGGTCGCCCGGCCGCAGAACGTAAGAGAACTTTCTTCCCTTACCCAAGCAGAGAGCGCGATAATAACCCGAACACACCAGCAGATCCTGCTAATTAATAAAGAGTCTCTCCCCCAAGCAGTTGGTAAAAAGCCCCGTCACGAGCAATCGAACGGGGCTTTCCAATTATACAATATGTTTCACAAATGAAAGTTGAACAAATGATAGTAGTTATGCTAAATTGCTAAATCTATTGTTCCGCAATTCGTTTAAGCTTTTGCAAATGTCTTTCCATTTGGGTGCCCATAATTTTATCATTCATCATTGAGCCGAAACGTTCCCAAGGATACCAGCCAATTTGTTGCACAAACTGCCATTGAACAATAGCTGTATTCGCTGATGGTTTTCCAATCATTCGCATGGTACTGAACTGTTCTACCCCATCAACCCCTTTCCAGCTGGCTTCCATAGTAGAATCGGTTACCGAAGTAATGGTTACAGATGTGTTACCCAATAACGCAGTGGTAGCAGATAGTATTTTTACAGAACTATCTTTCATTCCTTCTATCCACATTGGCCATTGGTGCATATCGGCAACCAGTGGCTTAATTTTAGTAATACTAACATTCACATCCACTGCCCTTGACACCAATACGGTAGAAGGGAACAACAATCCAATTGATGTAACAATGGTACCCAGCACTAAAAAACTAATTAATCCCAGCTTTATCAATTTCATTTTACTCCCATTTAAAGGTTTTAAAAGCAACGGCATACACCACAACCATCCATATCCCCAATACTCCCAATTCAAACAAACAGTCAGACAGGCCTGCTCCTTCAAAAGCAATATTGCGCATGGCATTATTAAAATGGGTTAATGGCAGCACTCTTGAAATGGGTTGTAACCAGGTTGGAAAATTATCAATAGAAAAAAAAGTGCCCGCTAGTAAAAACTGTGGCAAAGTAATCAGGTTAGCAAAGGGTGGAATGGTACTCTCTGTTTTTGCCACACTGCTCACAATAAATCCAAAGCCCATGAACAACAACAAAGCAATAAAACTCAAGACCATGATTTGTGTAAAAGTTACCCAACCATTTACCAGGGTAAAATCGAAAACAAAATGGCCAATCAAAATAATGATTACAGCAGTGATCAATTGAAATATTACCCTGCTTAACGCTTCTCCTAAAACAATATAGGGGCGTTGTATTGGCGTGGCAAAAAAACGCTTCAGTACCAGCTGTTGTCTCAAATTAAAAAACAGAAATGCCACACCAAAAACACCGGCACTCAACAAAGAAAAACCCAACTGGCCTGGCAAAATAAAATCGATGGTTCTGTATACTCTTCCCGGAATCTTTTTTACTTCCTTACTAATGGAAGCAATAGTAGGTGCCGCAGGATACTGCTGCTGATTAATACCACTAATGACTGCATTCAGTATTGATTGCAGCACCTGAACGTTTTGTGGATTGGCAGCTTCCGAACTGGTCAAATGGATTGTATAAGGTGCATTTGTTTTTTTAGAAATATTTACCAAAGCAGTAATCCTCCCCTTTTCTAAATCCTCCTTCAAAGCCAGTCCGGTTTTAGAAGAAACTTTAATTCCGGGAATATTTTTCAATCCCAGATAAACTGGATTTACTGTATCCGAATTTTCGTCAAACGCAATATTTACATTGATTTTACCGCCACTTCCAATAAAGCCAAATACCAATATAAAGATTAGGGGGAAGGCAATGCTAAACACAACAGAAGAAGGACTTCTAAAAATAGCACGCAAACTTCCTTTGGTAATGGCCAACATGGCCCTGATTTGACTATACCCTTGCTGCATCTAAATAATTTAGAAACAAATCTAATTATTTATTCCCTAGATGCTATTGTATATTCACGAGAAAAGGCATTCTGGCCTGTGGTATCCCTACCATCTGTTTTATCTGCTTTAATTCGCGCGTTACTTGCATAAGAGAAGGGTCTATTTGCTCGCTAATTAAAGATTGAGAAACTGATTTTTTATAGCCACCCATGATTTGTTCAATCAGGGATTTCTTCTCAGGGTATTCCTTTAACTTGATTTCGTTCCTCTTGATATCTGCCATACGAGCCGCACAGTCAATAGCATCCTGTAACCCCCCAACCCTGTCTGTCAATCCAATTTTCTTTGCCGTGGTTCCGGTCCATACTCTTCCTTGCGCAATGCTATCAATAGCCGCAACAGAACGTTTTCTACCATTTGACACCCTGCTTAGGAAAGTAGCATAAATACTATCCACAGATGCCTGCAGGAATCGTTTTTCATTTTCATTCAAGGGCTTACTAATATCACCCATATCTGCATAAGGAGCGGTCTTAACGCCATCAAACGTAATGCCCAGTTTGTTTTTAAAGAAGGCCTGCATATTGGGAACCACACTAAATACCCCAATGGACCCGGTAATGGTATTGGCATTAGCAAATACACTATCTGCATTACAGGCAATATAATATCCACCGGAAGCGGCAACGTCTCCCATACTTACAATTACAGGTTTTTCTTTTCGGATCAAAGAGATTTCTCTCCAGATTACTTCACTGGCCAATGCGCTACCACCTCCTGAATTAATTCTGAATACAAGGGCCTTGATAGATTTATCAAAGCGGATTTTGCGCAGAATATTTTTATAATTATCACTACCGATAGATTCGTTGTCTCCTTGCCCAGAAACAATATCACCATTGGCATATACCAAAGCAATTTTATCTGAACCAGAAGGCTCGTAATCAGTAGCCTGTGCATAGTCGGAGAGGCTAACAAAATTGATCTTACTCTTTACTTCCTGTTTTAGTTTTTTACTGATGGTCGCTTTAATTTCATCATCGTACTTTAGTCCATCTACCAATCCATATTTCTTTGCATCTGCAGGTGTCTGAATCATTCCTTTTACAGCCAACTCTCTCAAGTAAGCTGTGTCTTTGCCTCTGGACATAGCTGTGGACTGTAATAGTTGATTATACAATTCACCCAACCAAACACTGGTCTGTAATTTATTGGCTTCTGTCATTTGTGTTTCACGTAGTGGCTCTGTTGCGCTTTTGAATTTACCCGCATAAAAAATTTGTGGCTGAATATCCAGCTTATCCAACATGCCTTTTAAAAAGAAAAGATTCGAAGAAAGACCACTCCACTCAAGACCGCCCTGAGGATTGCAATAAATTTCATTGGCAGCGCTGGCTACATAATATCCTTTCTGAGAAATGACTTCACCGTGTGCAATCACAAATTTCCCACTGTTCTTAAACTCCACAACAGCTTTGCGAAGTTCTTCACTGGCTGCAAACCCATTTTCGTTGTTGGCACAAAGTATATACAAACCTTTTACCGCCGAATCTTTTTGCGCATGCTTCAGTAATTGAATTACCTGAAACAGAGATGGCGGTTCATCTTCGCCTTCATTCAGAATAGATGAAAAAGGATCTTCTACAAATTGTTCTTTAAAGGCCACCGATAAATCGAGCAGTAAAACAGCTTTGGAACCAATCATTGGTTTATCGGAAGAAGCGGCAGCAGTAGCAATACCAATCAAAACAAAAACGCCAATGATGGTAAATAAAACCAGCGAAACAAAAGTAGCCAGTACAATTTTTAGAAATCCTCTCATAGATATTGTTTAACCTTTTCGTAATAAAGATATAATTAAAGATATTTGATGCCCACTATACTACCAATTATGCAGAATGCCTATTTATTGATCGGCAGTAATTTAGGGAACAAAACAGAACAACTGGAAAAAGCCGTTCAGTATATACAACAAGAATGCGGCCAAATAGTTAAACGTTCTGCCTTTTATGAAACGGCCCCCTGGGGATTTACCGATCAGCCGGCATTTATGAATCAGGCCTTGTGGATTCAAACTAAATTGGAACCGGAAGCACTAATGCAACGCCTGCTGAACATAGAAGCCAGGATGGGCAGAATCAGAACCGTAAAGCTTGGACCCCGTATTATTGACCTGGACATTTTACAAATAGACC
>Ga0208492_1000275_pt1 | contig 48230 bp, 37 predicted proteins | sample Subbioar_CSW14AB_FD_184820 | JGI IMG/M metagenome (GOLD analysis project Ga0208492, IMG submission 184820) | Serpentinite rock and fluid subsurface biosphere microbial communities from McLaughlin Reserve, California, USA - CR12Mar_CSW14AB (SPAdes) | ecosystem: Environmental > Terrestrial > Deep... | reverse complement strand
GCACTTCCTCGCTCGAACCCCCCGCCAGCCCGGAGGGCTTCGTCTTGCAGTCGGTGCCCCGGACTTCAGTCCGGGGGCAATTCTTCGACGGCTCTTGGGCAGGCGCTCTCGGCGGACCACCTCGTGAACTGATGACTGATGACGGGCGACTGAGTACAAGCGACGGTCGATGCGCCGACTGTTCCTCGCCTTGCCGCTCTTGTTCGCCCTGGTCCCTGCTGCGCACGCGGAGGAGGGGATGTGGACCTTCAACAACTTCCCCGCGGCGAAGGTCGGCGGCAAATACGGCTTCACGCCCGACACCAAGTGGCTCGAGCACGTGCAGCTCGCCTCCGCCCGGACCGGCAGCGGCTGCTCGGCGAGCTTCGTGTCCAAGGACGGGCTGGTGATGACCAATCACCACTGCGTGCACGACTGCATCGAGCAGCTGTCGTCGGCGACCAAGGATTACGTGAAGGACGGCTTCCAGGCGAAGACCCTCGCCGACGAGGTGAAGTGCCCCGAGCTCGAGGTCGACCAGCTGCGCGAGATCACCGACGTCACCGAGAAGGTGCTTTCGGCGACCAAGGGCCTCGAAGGCAAGGCGTACAACGACGCCCAGAAGGCCGCGCTCTCGAAGCTCGAGAAGGAATGCGTCGCCGAAGCCACCAAGGGCGGCACGCCCGAGGGCAGCGTGCGCTGCGACGTCGTCAATCTCTACAACGGCGGGCGATACGATCTGTATCGGTACCGTCGGTTCCAGGACGTGCGGCTCGCGTTCGCTCCGGAGTTCGCCATCGCGTTCTTCGGAGGCGACCCGGACAACTTCATGTTTCCCCGCTATGACCTCGACGTGTCGTTCGTGCGCGCGTACGACAACGGCAAGCCGGCGAGGCTCGACCACTTCTTCCCCTTCGCGAAGAAGCCCGCCAAAGAGAACGATCTGGTCTTCACCTCGGGCACCCCCGGGCGAACCTCGCGGCAGCACACCATCGCGCGGCTCGAGCTCGCGCGCGACGTGAAGCTACCGAAGATCTTGATCTATCTCTCGGAGTACCGCGGCCAGCTCATCCAGTTCCAGGAGCGCGGCAAGGAGCAGAAGCGGTTCTCCAACGCGACGCTCTTCTACGTCGAGAACGGCGTGAAGGCCCTCCGCGGCGAGCTCGCCGCGCTCAGCGACAAGGCGTTCTTCGCGCAGAAGGTCGGCGACGAGAACGCGCTCCGGCAGAAGGTCCTCGCCGACGCGAAGATGCGCGCCGCGTACTACCCGGCCTGGGCCGCCATCGAGAAGGCCGAGGCCGAGTACGCCAAGATCGTCGACGAGCACCAGTACATGGAGGGCCGGTACGGCTTCCGCTCGGAGCTCTTCGGCTTCGCGCGACAGCTGGTGCGGGCCGCCGACGAGGCGGGCAAGCCGAACGAGCAGCGACTCCGCGAGTACACCACCGGCAAGCTCCCGGCGCTCGAGCAGCAGTTGTTCTCGGCGGCGCCGCTCTACGACGAGTTCGAGATCTTCACCCTCACCTTCTCGCTGACCAAGCTGCGTGAGGCGCTCGGCGCCGACCACCCGTTCGTGCGCAAGCTGTTCGGCAAGGAGTCGCCGGCGACGCTCGCGGCCCGCGTGATCAAGGGAACCAAGCTCAAGGACGTCGCCTTCCGCAAGTCGCTCTACTGCAAGGACGCCTCGTGCAAGAAGGCTCTCGATTCCTCGACCGATCCGATGATCGAGCTCGCGCGCCGCATCGACGCCGACGCGCGCGCGATCCGCAAGCGCTTCGAAGAGAACGTGGAATCCGTCGAGACCAAGAACGGCGAGCTGATCGCCAAGGCGCGCTTCGAGGTGTACGGCACTTCGATCTACCCGGACGCCACCGGCACCCATCGGCTCTCGTACGGAACGATCGCCGGCTACGAGTCGAAGGGGAAATGGGTGAAGCCGATCACCACCTTCGGCGGCGCGTTCGCGCGACACACCGGTGAGGATCCGTTCGCGCTCCCGCCGTCTTGGATCGCGGCCAAGCCGAAGCTCGACCTGTCGACGCCGTTCGATTTCGCGTCCACCAACGACATCATCGGCGGAAACTCGGGCTCGCCGATCTTCAACAAGAACGCCGAGATCGTCGGGCTGATCTTCGACGGCAACCTCGAGTCGCTCGGCGGTGACTACGGGTTCGATCCCGCGGTGAACCGCGCGGTCTCGGTGCACGCTTCCGCGCTCGTCGAGGCCCTCGGCAAGGTCTACGGTGTGACGCGGCTCGTCGAAGAGCTCGCGGGCAAGTGACGCACCACGTGTGACGACCGCCCGCATCGGAGCCCAAGACGTGGAGCGTGAAACCTGCGAACACTGCGGAACGAAACGGACCGACGACGTCCGGTGCGGCCGCTGTGGCGCTCTGTTCCGCGCGCCCGATCCGCCGATCGTGCTCGGCCGACGCTTCCTCCTCGAGCGGACGATCGGCGTCGGGTCGATGGGGGTGGTGCACCTCGCGCACGACAAGCGGCGCGCGAGGGAGGGCAGCGATCTCGTGGCGGTCAAGCAGGTCGCGCCCGAGCACGCCGACGATCCCGAGGCCCGCTACCGGTTCGCGCGTGAGGCGGCCGCGCTCGCCTCGGTCCGCCATCCCAACGTGATTCGCGTGGTCGGCGTCGGCGAGGACTCGGCGGGGGCCAGCTTCGTGGCCATGGAGTACGTGCCCGGGCCGTCGCTCGAGCAGGTGATCGTCGACCGCGCCGCCGCCGAGCAGTGGCTCCCCCTCCCCCGCGCGCTCGCCATCATTCGTGCGCTGGCCGCCGCGCTCGGCGCCGTCCACGCGGCTGGGTTCGTCCATCGAGACGTCAAGCCGAGCAACGTGCTGCTCGAGGAGGGCACGGGACGACCGGTGCTCATCGACTTCGGCCTCGCCCGCGCGCCCGCCCGCGCCAGCAGCAAGAGCCTCGGCGCGGGAACGCCGTGGTACATGGCGCCGGAGCAGGTCGACGACGAGGACGCGCTCGACCTCGAAATCTCGGCGCGCACCGATGTCTACGCGCTCGGGTGCACCGCGTACGAGGTGCTGACCGCGAGCCCCCCGTTCCCGTCGGTCGACCTCGAGGAGCTCAAAGCTCAGCACCTGCACGCCGAGCCGCCCTTGCCGTCTTCGCTGCGGCCCGAGCTGCTGCCGGTGGACCAAGCCCTTCTCCGCGCGTTGGCCAAAGACCCACGGCAGCGCTTTCCGACGCCCGAAGCGCTCGCCGAAGCGCTCGACCGCGCGTTCCCGTGTTAACCTCCCCGGACCAAGATGCAGAAGGAAGATCTCGTCGCCGCGATGAAGCGGATCGTCGCGCTGACCCGGGAACAGAAGTGGGACGAGGCGTACACCGCTTACCACCAGCTCGTCGCCAACCCGGGGTTCGCGCAGCTCAGGCCCGAGGACCAGCGCAAGGTGCTCGAGATGATGGTGCTGCAGAACACCAAGCAGCTGCCCAATAAGCTCTCGCAGATCATCCTGGACGCGCACCGAGCCGCCCTCGGCACGCTCACCGAGCTCGTCAGTCTCTACGGTGAGCCGTCGGACCACGAGCTGCTCGGACTGGCGCATCAGCGACTCGGCAACGAGATGGCCGCGTCGAACATCTACAAAGCCGGCCTCACCATCGAGCGGCAGCGCAACGCTGCGTCAGACCTCTGCGGCCGGTTGATGAACCGGATGGCAGCGCTCTGAGGCATGTCGGGTTTCGTCTCGCCCGATTGGACGAGTCCGCTCGATCTCGTGCTCGAGCTGCGTCGAATCCCCGAGTCGGCGCGGCAGAAGGGCATGTTCCTCCAGGCGATGGTCGCCGAGGCCAAGCGGCGCGGCGCGGCGCTGCCGAGCGCGCGTGATCGCTACGTGCTCTTCCAGGATTATCCGCTGCGGGAGCACGCGCAGCTGCTCGCCGAGTTTTCGGCGCAGTTCCATCCGGAGCTGCCCCTCCGCCAGGGACTTCGACGTCTCGGTCGCGCGGCCTACGCCGCGCTCACGGAGAGCACGGTCGGGAAGGTCATCTGGGCCAGCGCGACCGATCCGGCCGGAGCCGTCGAGGCGATCGTGAAGGCCTACGAGATCTCGATCCACGGATGCAGCGCGAAGGTCGTCGAGCGGACGCGCACCTCGGCGCGCGTCAGACTGGAACGCATCCACTACTTCCTCGACTGCCACCACGTGGGTTGCTTCGAGGGTGGCCTGCGCGCAGCCGGCGTCGAGGGCGACGTGAAGATCCGCCTCGAGAGTTACAGCTCCGGCGAGCTGCTCTGCAGTTGGTAGGCTGGTAGTCAGCCTGGCAGGCCGAGGTGCCGCCAGCGCAGCATGCCGCCGGCGACGTTGGCCACGTCGGTGACGCCGGCCTTCTTGAGGAGCAACGTGGCGAGCGCCGAGCGCTTGCCCGACTGACAGACCACCACCACCGGCTTGTCGCGCGGGACCTCGGCGGCGCGCGCACGGAGCTCGTCGAGCGGGAGCAGCTGCGCGCCGGCGAGTCGACCGAGCTCGCCCTCTACTTCGCCCGTCGTGCGAACGTCGAGCATGTGGACCTGGTCGCGGTGTTTGGCGACCCACTCCGGATCGATCTCGAAGATGCCGCCGTAGCTCGGAACGACCGGGCCCCACGCCGCCGGCGCGGGATAGCGACCGTCGTCCGGCATGCCGGCCCGCAGGTTCGCGGGTACGGCCACGTCGATCTGCTTGGGGTGCGGCAAGCCCAGGTTCGTCATCGCGCCGACGAAATCCTCCTCGCGGGCCTCGCCGCCGATGCGGGGATTGAACCGCTTCTCTTCGACGATCGTGCTCACCGTGCGCCCGTCGTAGTCGTGCGCGGGATAGACGAAACAGGCGTCGGGGAGCGAGAAGATCCGCTCGCGAATCGAGCGCCACATGCGATGGGGATCGCCCTGCTGGAAGTCGGTGCGCCCGGAGCCGCGGATGAGCAGGCAGTCGCCGGTGAACGCCATGATCTGGTCGGCGGTGACGAACGTGAGGCACCCGTCGGTGTGACCGGGCGTGCTCCGCACCTCGAGGGATTGATCGCCGAAGCGGACCACCTCGCCGTCGGCGAGCGGACGATCGACGTTCTGGGCGCCGATCACCCCGCTCGCGCCGATGGTGCTGCCGAGCGCCGAGCGCATGAGCCATGCGCCGGTCACGTGGTCGGCGTGGCAGTGGGTGTCGAGGGTGGACACCAGCGTGAGGCCGAGCTCGCGAACGAGCGCCAAATCACGCTGGTGTCGCTCGAACACCGGATCGATGAGCACGGCCTCGCGCGTTCGCTCGTCGCCGAGCAGGTACGAGTACGTGCTGGAAACCGTGTCGAACAGTTGGCGAAAAATCACTCCGCGAGGTTACTCGATCACGACGTCGAAAGTCAGGCTCCCCTTGTACTGCTTGGTGCCGCTGATGGTCGCGTTGACCACGATGGTCGTGGTGCCCAAGCTCGGATCGGCGCAGGTTCCGGAGAAGCTCTTGGTGAGCCAGTCCTTCAGCTGAGCGCGTGGAGGTACGATGAAGCTCGTGCGCAGTCTCCTCGTCGCTCTCCTGTTCGTCGCCTGCACGCGCGAACGCGACGAGGCGCGCAAGCTGCCGGAGCGAGAGTCCCGCGACGCGGCGGCCGACAGCTGCGCTGGCACCCAGTGCCAGGGCGTCTGTGTCGACACGCGATCGTCGCCCGAGCACTGCGGCGGCTGCGGCCACGCCTGCGCGACCGACACGGGCTGCGCCGAGGGCATCTGCACGACGACGAGCGGCTGGCACGCCAGCGCTCGTCAGGCCATCGGCGATCCGGTCGCGTGCGTCGCACGGGCGCGATTCGCGGTCCGCTGCCTCGCCGAGCACGAGCTCGGAGGTTCGGTGTGGGGGACCGACGTCTACACGGACGACTCGTCCGTCTGCCAGGCCGCGGTGCACGCCGGTCACATCACCACCTCGGCCGGCGGCGACGTGGCCATCGAGATTCGCCCCGGGCTCCCGGCGTATCGCGGGAGCCTGCGCAACGGAGTCACGTCGACCAGCTACGGAGCGTGGCGGTGCAGCTTCTCCATCCTCTCGAACCGCTGCGCCGAAGGCTCGACGAGGTGCGCCTCCACCTGCACCGACCTCCACGCCGACATCGCGAACTGCGGCGCATGCGGTCACGTTTGCGGCGTCGACGAGAGCTGTCGTTCTGGCGCGTGCGTACCGGGTCTCGACGGCAACTGGCTCACCAATGCGACCCGATGGCCGTGCACCACGGGCATGAAGCACGTGGTGCGCTGCCCGCCGCTCGCGAGCGGCATTCCCTTCGGCACCGTCTACGGCAGCGGTCCGTACACCGACGACTCGTCGATCTGTGCGGCGGCCGTGCACGCGGGCAGGCTGACCAAGGCGGGCGGCGACGTCACGATCGAGACGCGCCCTGGCCTTCCGAAGTACCCGGCCAGCACCGCCCACGGCGTGACGACGACGCCGTGGGGGAGCTGGTCGTGCAGCTACGTCGTGAAGTGAGGTCAAGGTCGAAGGTCAAAGGTCAAAGGTCAAAGGTCGAAGAGTCAGGCGAGAGCTCTTCTCGTTCGACCTTCGACCTTCGACTTTCGACCTTCGACCTCGGCGTTTCAGCCTTGGACGAGGGCCTCGATCACAGCCGCTTCAAAACATCCTGCGGATAGGTCTTGGCATCGACCTTCGGCAGCCACTCCTTGATCGCGCCGTCGGGTGCGATCACCACACCCACGCGCTTCGCGTACCCGCTGGTCTGCCCCGCGTCGGCGGCGCCGTAGGCCTGCGCCGTGACACCATCGACCGTGAGCAGCGGGAATTGGAACGCGAACTTCTCGGCGAAGGCGCGGTTCTCGTCGGGGGAGTCGAAGCTCGCCCCGAACACCACCGCGTTCTTCTTCTCGAACTCGGAAAGGAGGTCGCGGAACCCGCAACCCTCGATCGTTCACCCGGGGGTGTCGGCCTTTGGGTAGAACCACAGGACGACCGTCTTGCCGCGCAGGTCGGCGAGCCGGACCTGTTTGCCGTGGTGGTCGACAGCGGTGAACTCGGGCGCAGCGTCTCCGGATTTGAGCATCGATCCTCTTTCTTTCAATGTTTCAAATGTTCGACAGAGTGGCGGTGAGACGGATGTCGACGCCGCCGAGAGCCTTGCTCACCGGGCAACCCTTCTTGGTCGCGGCGGCGATCTCCTGGAACTTGGCGTCGTCGACGCCCCCGACCTTCGCCTCGCAGTGGAGGTCGATGGTGGTGATGACGAAGCCGTCCCCCACCTTCTCGAGCTTCACCTGGGCGTCGGTGTGGATGGAGCCCACGGTCGCGTTGGCGCGCCCGAGACCCGCCGCGAGGGCCATCGAGAAGCAGCCCGCGAGGGCGGCGCCGATCATCTCCTCGGGGTTGGACCCCGGCACCCCCTCGAAGCGCGTTCCGGCGGTGAAGCCCACCGCGCTGCCGTGCGCGGGGCTCATCGTGCCCTTGCCGTCCTTGAACGCCCCATCCCAGTGTCCGGAAGCCTTGCTGATCGCCATCGCGCAAGGGATCCACGGGCCGCCCGAAGGGTCAACGCCGAGGCCGCTCGGGCCACGCAGAATCCCTGCCGCAGAGATCGGAATTTCCTGTAGGTGTTGAGGCGCAGTGCGCGTCACGGTCCTCGCGAGTGGCTCGAGCGGCAACGCCACGCTCTTCGAATCCGATCGCACCTCGATCCTGGTCGACGGGGGCATCGGTCCGCGCGTGCTCGAGCACGCGTTGAGCGCCATCGGCGCCCGACTCCCGGATGCGATCGTCGTGACGCACGCACATCTCGACCACGTGGGCCACGCCGCCCGCATCGGCCGGCGTCGCAACGTGCCCGTCTATCTCACCGAGGCGACCTCGCGCGAGGTGCGCCTGCCCGGTGACGTCGAAGAGTACCGGTTCGGCACGCGCGATCCGTTCGTCATCGGCGATCTGGTGGTCGCACCGTTGCCGGTACCGCACGACGCCGCGAACGTCGCGCTGTCGATCAGCGACGACGCCGGCACGGCCACCATCGCGACCGACGTGGGCGAGCCCACGGGCCGGCTTTCCGATCACCTCCGCGACAGCGACATCGTCCTCCTCGAGTCGAACCACGACCACGAGATGCTCCGGTCCGGCCCCTACCCGCTGCACCTGCAGCGCCGGGTCGCATCGGCGCGTGGTCATCTCTCGAATCTCCAGGCGTGCGCGGTCTTGCGCAAGCTCTCGGCGCGCACGCACACGGTCGTGTTGATGCACCTCTCCGGCGCGAACAACACACCCACGCTCGCGGCAGAGCAGGCGCGAGAAGCACTGCCGTTGCGCGTCGCGCTGCACGTCGCGCCCGCTCGCGGCTCTCTGACCCTAGAGACGACACTCGAGCACGAGAAGGCGAGGAGCCGCCGCCCCGTTCAGCTATCCTTGCTCGGGTGATCGTCGGTAGACGGAGCTTTCTCCGCGCAAGCCTCGCGTGGATGACCATCGGCGCGACCGGCGTCGCGACGATGCTGCGCACGGGCGGATACGATCGGAGCGATCGCCGCATCGCCTACCTGCGCGCGCTTCCCTGGTGGCAGCTCGCCGTCGTCGACGCGTTCGCCGATCGGGTGTGTGCGGCCGACGTGGCGTACGACGCCCCGGGTGCGCCGCCGACTCCGAGCGAGGTCGACGTCACGTTGTTCGTCGACGCCTACGTCGCCGACTCGGCGCCCGAGATCCGACGCGATCTGCTGGCGGCGTTCGGTGCGCTCGAGCACGCGTTTCCCGCGCTCGCCGGCGAAGCCCACCGCTTCACGGCCCTCTCGCCCGCCCGGCAGGATGACGTTCTCCGAGCGCTCGAACGCTCGCCGATCGATCTGGTTCGGGGCGCCTTCAACGGACTCAAGTGCCTCGTGATGATGGGGTACTACCGCGATCCGAGGACGTGGGGAGTGCTCGGGTACGACGGCCCGCTGGTCATGCGTCCGATTGGGGGGTGGGTACCGCTCCGCTACCGGAGCTCGACGTGATCGTTCGCGGCAAGGACCTCGCCTCCGACGTGGTGCTCGACGCGCCGGCCTGCGTGGTGGGCACCGGCGCCGGCGGCTCGGTCGTGCTCCGAGCGCTGGCGCGCGCAGGGCTCCCGGCGATCGCGCTCGAAGAGGGCGGCGATCACCTCCCCGAGGACTTCAATCAGCGCGAGGAGCAGATGATCCCCGAGCTGTTCCAGGACCGCGGCGGCCGCATGACCGACGACCTCGCGATCCAGGTCCTGCAGGGGCGCGGAGTCGGCGGCTCCACGATCCACAACACCAACCTCTGCAAGCGCACGCCGACGGAGATCCTCGAGCTGTGGGAGCGGCGCTACGGGGTGGTCGGGTGCAGCCCGCGCGAGATGGACGCAGCGTTCACCACCATCGAGCGCGACCTCTCGGTCAGCCGCATCCCCGACGACCGCATCAACGCCAACAACGACGTCCTCCGCCGCGGAATCGCCTCGCTCGGGTGGCGCGGCGGCCCTCTGTCGCACAACCGCATCGGCTGCATCGGCAGCGGATTCTGCGAGCTCGGCTGCGCGTACGACGCCAAGCAAAACGCGCGCAAGGTGCTCGTCCCCGAGGCGCTCGAGAAGGGTGCGTCCATCTACGCCGACGTTCGGGCGACGCGCGTGCTGCACGACGGAACCCGCGTGCTCGGCGTCGAGGGCCGCGCCGCCAACGGACGCAAGGTCACGATTCGCACCAAGGTGGTGGTGCTCTCGGGGAGCGCGGTCGGGAGCGCGGCCCTCGCGATCGAGAGCGAGCTCCCCGATCCGTATCAGCAGCAGGGCGAGCAGTTGCACATCCACCCCGGCGGCGTGGTCGCTGGGGTCTTCGACCGGCCGATCGACGGTCATCGCGGCATTCCCCAAAGCTTCGAGTGCACCGAGTGGCTCGACCTCGACGAGCGCTCGAGCAAGCGTGTCTGGATCACCACCGCCTTCGCGCACCCGATCGGCACCGCGACGGTGCTCCCCGGCTTCGGCGCGGCGCACATGCGCGCGATGCGTGGCTACCGGCACCTCGCGGTGCTGACTGCGATGCTCCACGACGAGACGGCGGGCCGCGTCTGGGTCAAACGCCCCGCGGGCCTCGAGGGGTTCACGGGCCGACCGATGCTCCGCTACAAGATGAACGAGGGCGATCGCCAGCAGTTGGTCATCGGCCTCCGCGCGTGCGCCCGCATCCTCCTCGCCGCCGGCGCACGCGAGGTGGTAGTCCCGGCGATTCCGCCGATCACCGTGCGACGAGAGGCCGACGTCGAGCGCATCGACGGCAGCGTGGTGCGACCGCACGGCGTCCCGCTCACGGCCGTCCACCCGATGGGAACCATGCGTCTCGGCGAGGACCCGCGCCGCGCCGTGGTGCGCTCGACGGGCGAGCACCACCACCTGCGGGGAGTGTTCGTCGCCGACGGCTCGCTCTTTCCGACCAGCCTGGGCGGTCCGCCGCAGATCTCCATCTACGCGTTCGCCGAGCACCTGTCGCGGTACGTCGTCGAAGCCGCACGCCGCTGATACGTCCGGCTGCAGTGCCGAGCGTCCGCCCGCCCGGGTTGCCCGCGCGCCCGCATCACCACGGTTCCATCGCGAGATTGACGCTGCGCACACGCACGAACGGTACTCGACGAACGGATCGCGGCAGGTCACCATGCAGCGTGCCCTCCCCGAGCCGTCTGCTGCTGCTCCTCGCGCCTTTCGTCGCCGCTTGCTCGTTCCCCACCACCGACGGCGACACCGTCAAGACCGACGCGAGCGCCGCCGACTCGGCTCCGCGCGACACCGGCACCCCGCGCGACACCGCGGTCGCCGAGAGCGCGCCCGACACCGCCGTCGCGGTCGATTCCACGGTCTCCGAGGACGCCGGCTCCGACGCGTCGTCGTGCGACGGTGCCTCCTGCAGCGACGCGTGCGCCGACGTCGACACCTCGTCCGACCCGAAGAACTGCGGCGGCTGCGGAAAGGCTTGTGCAACCGGGGAGTCGTGCGCCTCGGGCAGCTGCACGCTGGTGTGCCCGAGCGGCACCTTCAGCTGCAGCGGCAAGTGCGTCGAGCTGACCAACGACCACGAGAACTGCGGCAAGTGCGGCAAGGCGTGCGCCTCCGACGAGGCCTGCATCTTCGCCGCGTGCGAGAAGATCTGCACCGCGCCCACGACCAAGTGCTTCGGCGCATGCGTCGACGTCAAGACCAGCGCAGCCAACTGCGGCGGCTGCGGCAAGGCGTGCGTCGCAGGCGAATCCTGCGTCGACTCGACCTGCGTCTGCGGCACCAAGAAGTGCGGGCTCTGGGAGACGTGCTCGGCGGGCGCCTGCGCGTGCAGCAAGACCACCTGCGGCGGCACGTGCACCGACACGAGCACCGACGCCGCCAACTGCGGCACGTGCGGCAAGGCATGCGCGACCGGTGTCCCCTGCGTCGCCGGGGTCTGCGTCGCCTCGACGACCGCGGCGTTCCCGCTGTCGACGTCGAGCACCTACAGCATGTACACCGGGGTCACGCCCCTCGGAACGGGCGGCGGCGGCTCGCACTACATCGCGGGGGACTACGTCGAGGACAAGCTCTCGCGGACCGCGCCGCTCACCCGCCTCGATCTCGACATCACCATGGACGACCAGACGAGCAGCTACTGCACGGTCGGCACGCTCACCTGGGCGGTGAAGATCAACGGCACGACGGTCGGCAGCTACAGCTTCGTCGGTGGTTCCAGCTATGGCTTGCGAACCATCAAGGAGACCTACTCGTTCGCGGCGATCACGCCGGTGTCCGGGCAGATCACCCTGCGCCTCGAGGCCACCACCACCGTCTGCTCCGGCGGCAGCTCGTGGAACTGGTACCCCGGCGGCACCGTCACGATGTACTGAGGTTCAGCGTCAGCGCGACACGAGATCGACGCCCTCCCACCTGGGGTCTGCAGGCAGCCCGAGCAGCGCGGCGAGCGCACGCGTGCTCGTCGCGGACGCGATCGGCTCCTCCCGCACCACCGCGGGCGCGACCCGCTGCGGCGCGCGCACCACGATCGGCACCGTGCGATCGAACAGCCAGGGCGAGCCGTGGCTCGCGCCCTTGCCGGGCACATAGCGCGTGTCGAAGTAGCTCCCCGGCTGGGTCACCACGTAGACGTCGAACGGTGCCTCGGGACGAACCGAGCGACAGACGAGCGCACCGACGCTGTCGTCCGAAGCGCACGTCGGCGGCATGGTCCGCACGACGTAGACCGAGTGGACCCCGGGCGTGGCGCGCAGGCGCTCGACGATCGTGGCGTCGAGCTTGTCGCGCTTCTCCGGGGGGAGCGCACGGGCCGCCTCGGTGTAGACCACGTACGGATCGGGAATTCCGTCGATCCAACGCCCCGGACCGAGCAGCGCCACCGCGGCCGCGTCGAGCGAGTCACGGAGCGCGAGGGGATCGAGACGGTGGCCGTCGCCACAGGGTCGCTCCCAGGGATCCTTCGCCCCCGGTGCGCACCAAGGCCGCTTCTGCACCTCGGGCATCGACACCGAGCCGTGATCTCCGGTGAGCACGACGGACCATCCGTCCGCGGACACGGCGGCGTCGAGGGTCGCGAAGAGCTTCGCGAGGGAAGCGTCGAGCCGGGTGAGGTTGTCCCATGCCTCGAACGAGTCCGGCCCGAAGATGTGCCCGACGTAGTCGTTCGCCGAGAGCGACAAGGAGAGCAGCATCGGCTGCGCGGGTGTGCGCGCCGTGTGGTCGACGATTGCAGCGGTCGCCACAGAGAGCACTGCCTCGTCGGCGTACGGCGTCGCCCGCAGCGCGACCGCGGGCCTCGTCGCCTTCGCGACGAAATGGGGAAACGTCACGCCGAGCCCCTCGAAATCGCCCTCGCCCGGCGCATCGTCGGCCGTGGCCGCGTGCGCCCTCACGAACGGGGGGTCGAGCAGCTCCCAGGGCCTCGCACGCAGGAGCTCGATCGCAGGCGTGGTCGCGTGCGGGCGCGCCCACGTGGGCAGCCTGGTGCCGAATGCAGTCGACGAGACGAAGCGATCGAGCGACGCCTCGAACCAGATCGTGGCCGTCGGCGCGCGGCCCCCGCCCATGATCGCCGCGCGGTCCTTCAGGGAGACCGAGACGATGTCTGCAGCGGGGTTCGTCTTTCGAAATCGATCGGCGATGGTGTCCACCCGGAGCGGGGCGATCGAGGAGCCGACCACGCCCGTCGCGCCATCGACGTCGACCAGCTTCGTCGTCACGTCTCGGAGGATCGGCGCCGCCTTGCCGCCCTCGATCCGCTCGTTGGCCACGATGCCCGTCTCGCGCGGCGGAAACCCGGTGTGGATCGCCGCGTGTCCGGGCGCCGTGTCGAGGGCTGCGTGCGCGTAGCGCGCGTTACGCACCCAAGTTCCTTCGCGTCGTAGACGGGCGATTCCGCCGCTCGAAGGCAGCTCGGGCCAACGTTCGGCCGCGGCCCACGCCGACTGCTGATCGATGACGAGCGCGACCACGATCGGTGCGCGGCGCTCGGGCTTCGGCTTCAGTGTCGTGCCGAGTGCGGGGGACTTCGTGCAGGCGACGACGGTCAGTAGCGAAGCAACGAGCAGGCGGCGCATTCGGCCGCCATCAAACCACAGCTCAGACCGTGCGGCGTTCCACCGTCGCACCATGTGCATGGAAGACCCGCTCGACCGACTCCTGCTCGCGCGCGCCCTCGACCTCCACGGTCGCGACGACACCGCCGCGTTGCTCGGCGCGATGCTCCATCGTGTCGAGCTGTCGGTTCGGGTTCATCGCCCCCGAGATGACGCCGCCGATGAGCCCGATGGCGAGGCCGAGGAGGAACCCGGTGATCATGCCCGTCCAGAGATCCACCTGAAACAAGCCGAGCGGTCCCACCACGAGCCAGCCCATCGCGCTGCCGACGACGGCCGCGAGCACGAGCCCGAGGAGCATTCCCGAGCGCGTGTCGGTCTGGTTGAGCGGACGCTCCTCCTCGTTGTCGACCGTGCCCGGCGCCTGGGGGTACCGGAGGTCGACGTGAACCCGGCTCTCACGAACCCCTTCGTCGGCGAGGTCGCGCAAGGCCTCCTGGACCGTGGCCTCGTCGGGGAACTCCGCGAACAGCACATGCTTCATCGTCAATCCCCTCGTGAGCGGCGTGTGTGCGTGTCGGGTGCACGGAGCGCACCCGACCTCACCACGGCGGACCTGGACTGCAATCCGTGATCCGCCCCGCACATCGGCGGCGGTTGCGCACTGTTTCCGACCAAAATGCGTGGCAAAGGAGAACTCGCGTCGCCGTCGCCCGTTTCCAGGGTCATCATGGGGATCATGCGGGGGAAGGCGGCTGCATTCGAGGTCGACGAGGTCTTCGACGACCTCGAGCTCGACGACGACGAGCTCGAGCCGGAGGATTTGCGACGCAGCTCGTTTGCCGTCAGCGGCGAGCGACTGGCCGCGAGCGTCCAGGAGACCCGACTCGCTGCGCTCATGCTGGAAGGCGACGCTCACGGCGCGATCGCGCTCGCGGCACGGATGTTCGGACCGGCGATCGGCCGCGTGTGCTTCTTGTTGCTCGGCTCGCAGTCGGAGGCCGACGAGGCCGCGCAAGAGACCTTCCTCGCCGCGTACCACGGCGTGTCTTCGTATCGTGGCGAGGGCGCGCCGCGCGCATGGTTCTACGGAATCGCACGCCGCATCTGCACGCAGCGGTTGTCTGCCCGCCTCCGTCAATCGCGTCGCATGTTCCTCCTCGATCGTGATCAGCACGGCCTGGATGCATCCGCCCTGCACGATCGGGCGGAGCGCGATGCGCACCTGCGACGAGCGCTCGAGGAGCTGCCTGCCGACGATCGCGAGCTCCTCGCTCTGCGTTACGACGCCGAGCAGTCCTTCCGCGACATCGCCCTCGCTCTCGGGATCGACGAGGCCGCCGCCCGCAAGCGGGTCGGCCGCGCGCTGATCCGTCTGCGAGGCAAGCTGAGGGTGGCCTGATGGTTCCCGCATGCGACGAGGTCGCGGAGCTCGTGGCCGTCGCCATCGACGGCGCGTTGCCGACGCGCCTCGAGGCCCATGTCGAGACCTGCGAGCGCTGCACCGACCTGCTCCGAGAGGCCACCCAACTGGGTGACGCCATCAAGGACGCCGCCGATGACTATCGTCACGCGCCCGATTTCGAGGAACGCTTGCTCGCCGCCCTCGATCCCGACGGCGTCGAGCCCACTCGAAGAATGAGACGATTCAGTGCGCTTCCTCAACCGGGACGGTCCTGAAAAATATTGAGTCACATTTTCGGGCGCTCGTTCTACATGGAGCAGGTGCCTTCGCCCGGGACCTCCCGGAGCGAGCCCCCCTTGGGAGGGGACAATGTCAGCCTCTGAACGACCGCGAAACTCCGCCAAGCCGCCTGCCGCCGATCCGCTGATCGGCCGTTTGCTCGCAGAAAAGTTCAAGATCGTCTCGCTCATCGCGCGGGGCGGCATGGGCAAGGTCTACAAAGCGGAGCAGGCTCCGCTGGGTCGCGCCTGCGCGATCAAGGTGCTGACGCCGCCGGACGCGAGCGCGACGGAGGACGAGTTCCACAAGCGGTTCTTCCTCGAGGCGTCGATCGGGGCGAAGCTCACCCACCCGAACACCGTCACCATCTTCGATTACGGCAAGACCGACGACGGCATCTACTTCATCGCGATGGAGTTCCTCGAGGGCAAGACCCTCGCGCGGGTGCTCAAGGAAGAGGGCCCGTTCGGCGAGGAGCGTACGACGCACGTCGCCCGACAGGTGTGCCGCTCGCTCCGCGAGGCCCATGCGCTCGGCGTCATCCACCGCGACCTCAAGCCGGCCAACGTGTACCTGGTGGGGCACGGCGACGAGAACGACGTGGTCAAGGTGCTCGACTTCGGCCTCGTGAAGAACGTCGAGAGCGAGACCGAGGACCTCACGCAGACCGGCTTGTTCATGGGATCGCCCAAGTACATGTCGCCGGAACAGATTCGCGGCGAGCACTGCGACGGGCGCACCGACGTCTACGCCCTCGGCGTGATGATGTACGAGATGCTCACGGGCAAGGTCCCGTACGACAAGGCCAAGCAGGTCGAGACGCTGCTCGCGCACGTCAACGAGAAGCTCCCCGAGATGCGGGACAAGAAGCCCGACCTGCAGATCAGCGAGCACCTCGAGACGGTCGTCCTCCGCTGCCTCGCGAAGAACCCCGACGAGCGCTTCAACGGCATGGCCGAGGTGCTCGAGTCGCTCAAGCTCACCGGCAGTGGCTCGGCGACCGGCACGCGTGAGCTCGAGGCGCTGCGCACCAGCGCGTCGTTCACCCCGCAGCCTTCGCCCTTGCCCCCGTCGGGCTCGATCCCTGCCGCCGCGACGACCTCGATCACGCCCGCGCCGCCCTCTTCCGGCAAGAAGTGGATCCCGATCGTGGTCGGGGGACTCGCGGTCGCGGCTGCGGCAGCGGTGTTCCTTGGTCGTTCGCCGACGCCGGCCCCGCCGACCGCATCCGCTTCGGAGACCAAGCCGGCGGTGCAGCCGGTCCCGACCCCCACGTCGGCTCCCGCGGTCGTGGAAGCCCCGGCAGCGGCCGCGAAGGTCGAACCGCCCACCGTGTCGCTCGAGACCGATCCGTCAGGGGCCCGCGTGCGCGACGAGCAGAAGTCGATCCTCTGCGACAAGACTCCGTGCAAGCTCGCCGTGCCTGCGGCGGGACTCACCGTCATCATCGAGAACGACGGCTACACCGATCAGAAGCTGAAGCTCGCAGCCAACGATCCCCCGCACACGGTGAAGCTCACCAAGGCAGCCGCGGCGATGCCGGCCAAGCCGGCGGCCCCGAAGCCGACCGCCACCGCGACGGCCACGGTCCCACCCGGCGGCTATCACAACGATCCGTACTGATCCGTGCGGCGTGTGCTCCTCGCGACGCTCGCGCTGCTGGGCTGCTCGAGCGAGGTGCCCACGCCCGCCGGTGTCTCGCGCGACGTGGGCACGGTCGATGACGGCGCCGTCTTCGATTCAGCGGTCGAAGAGGACGCTGCGGTGGCGCCACCGGCCGCTGGGGCGGTGCGCTTCGCCGCGTTGAACGTCCGCCGACTGTTCGACGCGACCTGTGACAGCGGAGCATGCGGCGCGGGCGACTACGAGGAGGTCGCGAGCGCGGCGCAGATCGACCAGCGCACCGCGCGCTTCGCCGAGACCTTCGTCAGACTGCGCGCCGACGTCATCCTGGTCGAGGAGGTCGAGACGGCAGCGCTGCTCGACGCGATCGCCGATCGCATGCCGGGCACGAGGTGGTCACGAGCGCTCGGCGAGACGGGCGGCGCTGCATCGGTGGACGTCGGCGTCATCGCGCGGTTCCCGATCACGGAGACCAGGCGCCATCGCGATCGGCTGCTCGTTCGGCCCGATGGGACCACGACGACGTTCGCCCGCGAGCTCCTCGAGGTGCACCTCGACGTCCGCGGCGCCGAGGTGGTCGTGTTCGTCGCGCACTTCCGATCGAAGGCGAACGACGATCCGGGTCGGCGGTGGGCGGAAGCGAACGGCGCCCGCGAGATCGTCACCGAGGTCGCCAGCGCACACCCAGACGCGCTGGTGTTGCTCGGCGGCGACCTCAACGACGTGCCCGGCTCGCCGCCCTTGCTCGTGCTGCAGGAGGGCGATGCACTCGTCCGCGTCTCGGCATGGCTGCCCGACCCATTGATCGGGACGTTCACCTTCGAGGGACAGCTGCAGGCGATCGATCACTTCTACATCGCCCGCGCGAACGTCGCTCGCTACGTGCCGCGCTCGTTCAAGACTGCACGCGACCCAGGCGGACGCGGCCTCGCCGGCTCCGATCACGCGGGCACCGTGGCCGACTTCGCCGGGTTCCCGAACTAGAGCACCGAACGGTTTGAATCCTGCTGCAACCCGCGATCTTGCGCGATCTTCGCGTCGTACTCCCTCCGGTCTCCTCGACGTACTTCCTAGCGTTCGCGAGATTTCCGGTCCTCGTCCGCGAGGCGCTTCTCGTCTTCGGCGAAGCGCGCTTCGTCGCGGCGGAAGTCCTCTTCGGTGCCCTCTCGGACGGCACCGTCGCGCCGGCGCGAGCCTCGTTCGTCGAGTTGCCACTTCGCGAGTGACCTGCCGACTCCGTACGCCAGCCAACCGAACACACCCATCGTGACCTCCATCATGGATCGCTGCAGGGTGCGTGCCGTGGGGAATCGTCCGCGAGCGACTCCCCGAGCCATTCGTGCTTCGAAGACGACTGTATGACGCCCCTCTCCTCGAAGGCACGCTCGCTCCCCCACGCAGGCGAGCCCGCGCCCGACGCCAACGCCCGCGGGCCCGCGTGGCTGGCGCTCGGGTTCCGGCCGTTCTTCCTCCTCGCGGGGGCGTTCGCCACGGTTGCGGTGCCGTTGTGGTTGCTCGTGTTCTTCGGGCGCGTGACGTTGCCGCTGCGGGTCTACCCGGCCGCGTGGCACGCGCACGAGATGTTGTTCGGGTTCGTCGTCGCGGTCATCGCCGGGTTCCTGCTGACGGCCGTGCGCAATTGGACGTCGCGGCCGACCCCCTCCGGCTCGCTGCTCGGTGCGCTCGCCGGGCTGTGGCTCCTCGGACGCGTCGCGATGTCGATCGCGGGACTCTTGCCCGCGCCGGTCGCGCCGATCGTCGACCTCGCGTTCGTCCCTGCGCTGGCTCTCGCGATCGGCGTGCCCATCGTGCGCGCGAAGAACTGGCGCAACCTCGCGTTCATCCCGCTCCTGCTCATGCTCTTCGGCGCGAACCTCGCGTTCCACCTCAACTCGTCGACGCGTCTCTTGCGCTTCGCGCTCGATGTCATCGTCGTCATCGTGCTGGTCGTGGGCGGCCGCGTGATCCCGATGTTCACCGGGAACGCGATAAAGATGGAGGTGCGTAAGCGCCCGTGGCTCGATTGGGCCTCGGTGGTGGCGATGGCCCCGGTCGCGCTCTTCGACCTCGTGCCCGGAGGCGAGCGCGGCTACGCGTTCGCCGCGATCGCCGCGGGTGTGCTCGCCTTCGCGCGCATGACGACCTGGCGCACCTCGAAGACCCGCACGCTGCCCATCGTCTGGGTGCTGCACGTCTCGTGGGCGTGGATTGCGCTCGGTCTGGTGTTGCAGGGAGCCGCGGTGTTCGTCCCCCAGTGGCCGTCCACTGCGCCGATGCACGCCGTCGCCGTCGGCGCGGTCTCGACGATGATCCTCGGCATGATGACTCGCGTGAGCCTCGGCCACACCGGCCGCATGCTCGTCGTGCCCCGCTCGATCACGTTCGGATACGTGGTGCTCACGTTCGCCGCGCTCGCACGCGCCCTCGGACCGCTCGTGCTGCCGCGCCTCTACGTGACCTGGCTCGTATCGTCCGGCATCGCCTGGGGCATCGCGTTTGCCATCTTCACCGTCGTGTATCTCCCCATCCTCGGCACCCCGCGGGTCGACGGGAAGCCCGGCTGAGAGAGGGGCAACCCTCCGCTACAAGCAGACGCCGCCGACGCAGGTGCGCGTCTTCGGATCGCAGGTCGACGAGTAGTAGGTGAGATCATCCCGCGGGCACTGAGCCGGCGCGTCGGCCGGATCGCACGCGCCGTCGCGGTCCGCGATCTTCTTGCAGGTGCCGCTGACGGTGCTGCAGAAGACGCCCGGAAAGCCACAGTCACCGCTCGACTTGCACGGCGCTCCGAGCACCGACGGCCCGCAACACTTCGCCGCTGGATCGCCGCAGGCAACGTCGCACCTGGCGTAGCCCTCGCAGTCGTAGTCGTTGCGGCACGTCTCGCCCGTCTTGCGCGGCGCCTTGCAGCCGTTCCAGCAGAACAGCCCGTCGCTGCAATTACCGGTGCGCGGATCGCAAGGTTCGCCGATGCCCGGATACTGCTCGCACGTGCCGGCGCCCAGGCCCGCGGGGATCTCGCAGTGCAGACCGCGCGCGCACTGCTCGCTGGACCTGCAACGGCCGCCCTTCGCCTCGCGCGTGGCGCAGCGGTTCTCGACGCCGACGTTCTTGCAGTAGGCGTCCCCCGGGCACACCTCGAGGCAGCGTGACCCCTCGGCGCACGCGTCGCCGCAGTTGCAACGCGCGTCGAGCGCGATGGGGATCGGCTTCCACTGGCAGACCTTCACGCAGTACTTGCCGAACTCGCACGCGCCGGACTCGCACTGCGCCGCGTTGTCGCAGACGCACCCCTCTTGGCGGCCGCTCGGTTGATCGCACGCGACCTTGCTCGTGCCGCTGCAGTGCGGTCCGGTCTCGGCGCCGCCGTCCGCGGGCGCGGAAGGCTCGTCCTCGTCGCAGCCGGAGGTCGTGACGAGGAGAACGAGCGCGAGGGAGCGAAGGAAGGTCATAGCGGGGTGTCGACGTGCATGAGCGCGCCGTGCTCGAGGAAATACAGCTCGCCGTTCGGCGCGACGGCCAGCCCGTGCGCACCCATCACCGTGGACGGCAGCGGTCCCGCGCGGAGGCCCGAGCGATCTTTGGTACCGACCACCGTCGTGACCTCGCCGGTCACCGTATCCATCTTGCGGATCGCGATCGCGTCGCGGTTCGACGTGCCGTCCGCGAAGAGAAGGCCGCCGCGGCCGTCGTAGACGAGGCTCGTCGCCGCGCGCAGCCGCGACGCTCCTCGCGCGCCGTCGACGATGTCGAACGAAGCGACCGCGCCGGCGAGGACCTCGTCCTTGTTGGTCGCGAGATCGATCCGATGGATGGTGCCCTCGTCGACCGCCGACACGAAGACGTGTCCCACGCCATCGCCGACGACGCCACCGAGCGTCCTGAACACGAACGGGAGCGGCGTCGCCGATCCGCTGGCCGCGACGACGAACATGCGGTGGGTGCCGTCCGGCTGCAGCGCCGTGGTGAACCGCGTCCCATCGGGCGCCACATCGACCAGCTGGCCCGTGAGCCCGGCGACCTCCGAGAGCGTCTTCGTAGACACGTCGACGCGCTGGAGCGTGGGACAGCTCGGCAGGAACAGTCCGCCGCGCCGATCGTCGATGATTTCTCCCGCGCACGGCACCGAGAGGAAGCTCGAGACGACGGCCGAGGCGGGATCGAAGCGACGGAGGAAGCCGTTGCCCGAGTCGGCGACGAGCACCGCGCCCCCGACGATCGCGAGGTCGGATGCATTCGCGAACAGCGCGGAGAGCCCCGGGCCGTCGGCGTAGCCGCGCGCCTCGAGGTTCCCCGCGATCGTGTCGATGGTGCCCGAGCTCAGCTCGTACGCCCTCACGTGCGGGCCAGCGCCGGCGATGAGGCGCCCGCCCTCGAGCGCGAAGCGACCGCCGAACGTACTCGCGATCCGCGTCGTAGCGCGCGTCGCCAGATCGACCCGCACGAGGCCGAGCGCGTCGCCCACGTAGACCGTCGCCCCGTCGCTGGCGATGCCTTGGATGATCGGCGCGAACGGCATTCCTGCCGTGCCGGTGACGATCGTCTTCACCTCGGCGGTGCGCGGATCGAACCGGCGGAGGTGATGGCCCTTCGCGTCGTCGGCGATCCACACGACGCCCGTCGGATCCCAAGCGATCGCGTGCGACTGGATGAAGCCCGCCGCCGTGCCGATGCCGTCGATCGGATCGAGGACCGACGTGCTGCCCGCCACGGTGGTCACGTTCCTGGTTGCGAGATCGATCCGGCGGAGCAGCTGGTTGTTGGAATCGGCGACCCAGAGCGTCTGCTTTCCGTCGCTCGTCAGGAACAGCAGATTGCCGAAGCGCGCGGTCGCGACGTCGCCGTCGGCCGTCCCGAAGTCTCCGTCCTTGCCCGCGAGGACGACGGCCTCCGACGAAGACGGTGCGACCTTCCAGATGGCGGTCGAGTCCGAGCGCGTGAAGTAGATCGTGCCGTCGTCGGTGACGGTCAGCGTTTCGACGCCGGCGCGCGAGTACTCGCCGCCGGGCAGCGTGGTCACCGTGCTGACGGTCCGCGTCGCGAGCTCGATCTTGCGGATGTGCAGCCGCTCGCCGACGAAGAGGTTGCCCTTGCCGTCGCGCGCGACCGGCTCCGCGCGTTCGAAGGCGACTTCCGCGCCCACGCCATCGCTATGGCCCTCGCCGCCGAACCCGCCCGCGACGAGGTGCAACGTCGCCGGCGCGACCGTGACCTTCACGGTCTTGGCGCGCGTCGGATCGGTCTCGCTCGCAATGCGCACCGCGAACGTGCCGGCCGTGCTCGGCGCGCGGAAGAGCCCGTCGTCCGTGATGGTCGCGCCGCCGCCCGCGAGCGTGAACGTGCACCTCTCGGAGGCGATGAAGCGAAAGCTTCCGCCGGTGGCGATGCGTTGATCGGCGAACGCATCGCATAGCGCCGACCAGGTCTTCATTGCAGGCGGCTCGCCCGTCACCTTCGGCCCGGAGCAACCGCTCGCCGCGATGACCGCAGCGCCGAAACGAGCCCAGAAACGCACGCGCGCACTCTAGCACCCGACCGCGTCGATGCTATCGCTGCAGCGACGTCACGGACCGCTGGTCGCACCGGGTGCCGGCCGGGCGACCGACTCGGAGGGAGGAAGTGCCGGCGTGCTACCTGCACGCCGGCCGATCGGCTTGCGCGCGTCTTCGGTCGCCATGTACGCGGCGATCGTCACCGCGAAAAGGAGGCCTCCCGCAACGCCGAGCTTCTTCCGCTGCTCGATGGACATGCGCACCCGCCGTGGTCCACGCACCGCGACGACGATCATGCCGAAGCCGAACGACATGACGAGCATCAGGACGATCTCGAGCGCCCGTTGCCACGGCTCGTAGTGCCAGGTCATCGCCGGGGGACTCTACACGCGCCGGCGGTCCGCCGGCGGTCCGCCGGTGGCCGCCGGACTCCGCCGGTCGCCGGAGCGCGATTTCTCGATGGATCGTGAAGTAGGCCGGCGGCACGCGACACGCATCTGTCGCATGCCGTGCTCCAGCCTCTCGATGTCGCTCGATCCTTCCGTCGTCGCTCGCTAGCGTGGCTCGACGTGAGCTCTCGCATCGTCGTCGCCCCCGCAGCTGCGCAACGGCTCGACGAGGCCGAGGCTTGGCTCGAGCGCCGACCGCGGGACCAGGAGCTGCTCGTTGTCGGTCACTCGCTCGAGGCCGCGTCCGCGCTCGTTCGTCGCGTCAGCACCCGCGTCGGTGCCTCGTTCGGGTGGCGAACGTCGACCCTGCCGCGACTCGCGGCGATGCTCGCAGGTCCCACGCTCGCATCCCGGGGAGAGGTCGTCGCGGGTCCTTTGGTGCTCGAGGCGCTCTGCGCGCGCATCGTCGACGAGCACGCGAAGGGCGGCCGGCTCGGTCGTTTCCAGGCGATCGCCGATCGTCCGGGCCTGGTGCGCGCGCTCGCTCGCACGCTACGCGAGGTGCGTCTCGCGGCCATCGGCGTCGACGCGCTCGCCAGGGTCGATGCCCAGCTCGCGCCCATTCTCGAGGCCTACGAGCGTGCGCTCGACGAGGCCCATCTGGCCGATCGTGCCACGGTGCTCGCGACCGCCGCCGAGCTCGCGCGCGGCAAGGGCGACACGCTCGGCCTCGTCGGCGTACCGCTCCTCCTCCTCGACGTCCCCGTCGACCATGCGCGCGAGGCCGAGCTCCTCGAGGCGCTCGCCACACGCGCGCCGGATTTGCTGGCGGTGCACCCGGAGGGAGATGCACGCACCAAGTCCTTCCTGAAGCGCGCCCTCGCGAGCGCCACGCGCGATGCACGAGCCCCCGTGTCGCCCGGCGCGCTCGGTCGTTTGCAGTCCCGCCTGTTCGATCCTGCGAGCGCCGCACCCTCGGCCGTCGACGATCGCGTGGTGGTGGTCTCGGCCCCCGGCGAGAGCCGAGAGTGCGTCGAAATCGCGCGACGCATCCATCGCGAGGCCGAGCGCGGCGTTCCATTCGATCGAATGGCCGTCCTGTTGCGCGCCCCGACCGCGTATCGCCCGCACCTCCAGGAGGCGTTCCGCCGCGCGAAGATTCCCGCCCATTTCGCCCAAGGCGTCTCGCGCCCCGACCCGGCCGGTCGTGCGTTCCTCGCTCTCCTCGCGTGTGCGGCCGAAGGCCTCTCCGCGCGTCGGTTCGCCGAGTACCTCTCGCTCGGCCAGGTCCCCGAGCCCACCGCCGTCGGCGCGCCGCCCGAGCCGCCGCCGTCAGCCGAACGATGGGTCAAGAGTGACGACGAGCTGCTCCCCGCGGCACTGGCACGCGAGGTCGAAGGCCCGCGCCCGCCTGAAGAAGACGCGATGCTGCCGTCTCCGCGTCGATGGGAGCGCTTGATCGTCGATGCCGCGGTCATCGGCGGCCGCGGTCGTTGGACCCGCCGCCTCGACGGACTGCAGCACGAGCTCTCGAGCGATCTCGACGCGCTCGACGATCGTGACCCCGACTCGCCGCGCGCGCTCGGCATCCAGCGGTCGATGGCCGATCTCGCAGCGCTGCGTGCGTTTGCGCTCCCGTTGCTCGAATCGGTCGATGCCCTTCCCGAGCTCGCCGACTGGACGAGCTGGCTCGAGGCGCTCGCCGCGTTGGCCACGCGCGCGCTTCGTCAGCCCAACCGCGTGCTCTCGGTCTTGTCCGAGCTCGCGCCCATGGGCCCGATCGGACCGGTCAACCTCTCCGAGGTGCGCCTCGTGCTCGCTGCGCGTCTGCGTGATCTACTCGTTCCCCCGGAGACCTCGACGGCAGGGCGCGTGCTGGTCGTGCCGATCGAGCTCGCGCGCGGGCTCTCCTTCGAAGTCGTGTTCGTCCCCGGCCTCGCCGAGAAGCTCTTCCCGCAGAAGGTCGTCGAAGATCCCATCCTCCGCGACGACGCGCGCATCGCGCTCGGACCCGACGCGCACCTCCCCACCAACGACGACCGCGTCGCCGACGAACGCCTCGCACTTCGGCTCTCGGTCGGATGCGCCCAGAGCCGTGTCGTCCTGTCGTATCCCCGCATCGATCTCGATCAGGCGCGCCCGCGGGTGCCCTCGTTCTACGGGCTCGAGGTCCTGCGCGCGTCCGAGGGCTCGCTGTTCGGCTTCGAGGAGCTCACCCGTCGCGCCGAGCAGGCCGCTTCCACCGAGGGCGCGGCGGCGACGCGACTCGGCTGGCCCGCGCCGGCGTCGCCCAGCGACGCGATCGACGAGGCCGAGCACGATCTCGCGTTGCTCGCGTCCCTGCTCCATCGCCCACCCAACGAGACCAAGGGCACCGCGCGCTATCTCCTCGAGGCCAACGAGCACCTGGCGCGCGCGCTCCGTTTCCGAGCACGACGTTGGCTCAAGCGGTGGACCCCCGCCGACGGTCTCGTCGATCCCAGCGGCGACGCGCTCGCCGCCGTGCGCACGCAGTTGCCCACGGCCCGCGCGTATTCGCCGACCGCGCTTCAGAACTTCGCCTCGTGCCCGTACCGCTTCCTCTTGCAGGCAGTGCATCGGTTGGCGCCACGCGAGGTCCCCGAGCCGATCGAGGAGCTCGACCCGCTCCAGCGCGGCACCCTGGTGCACGAGGTGTTGTTCGAGCTGCTCGTCGGCCTGCGCGACGAGGACCGATTGCCGCTGAAACCCGCTGATTTCCCCGCGCTGCGCGACCGGCTCGACGAGGTGGTCGAGCGTGTCGCCGCGCGCTTCCGCGAGCAGCTCGCGCCCGCGATCGATCGGGTGTGGGACGACGGCATCGCCTCCATCCGCGCCGACGTGCGGGAGTGGCTCGCCCGCGCCGTCGAGCCCTCGGACTGGGTCCCGTGGAAGTTCGAGCTCTCGTTCGGGCTCGGCGACCGCCGCGCGCGCGACCCTTCGAGCAAGCCGGATCCCGTGGTGCTCGGCTCCGGTCTCCGCCTCCGCGGCTCGATCGATCTCGTCGAACGTCGCAGCGACGGCGCAGTCCGCGCCACCGACTACAAGACGGGCAAGGCCCGCGCGCACCATGATTCGATCCTCAGCGGCGGTCAGGTGCTGCAGCCGGTGCTCTACGCGCTGGCGCTCGAACGGCTGTTCCCCGACGCGAAGATCGACGGCGGACGCCTCTACTACTGCACGAGCGCGGGCGAGTACTCCGAGGTCACCATTCCACTCGACGCGTTCTCGAGGAAGGCCGCCGACGACGCGCTCGGGATCGTCACCGAGTCGATCGCGAGCGGGTTCCTCCCGGCCGCACCGGCAGAGGGCGCGTGCGAGTACTGCGACTATCGCGCCGTGTGCGGCCCAAACGAGGAGCAACGCACCAGCAAGAAGCCCAAAGACCGCCTGGTGCAGCTCCGTCGCCTGCGGGAGATGCCATGAAAGCCCTTCAGGACGAGGAAGCACGCCGCCGCATCCGCGACGATCTCGACGCATCGTTCGTGGTCGAGGCGGCCGCGGGTACCGGCAAGACCACCGCGCTCGTCTCGCGCATCGTGTCGCTCGTGCGCACCGGGCGCGCCGAGCTCCAGGGCATCGTCGCGGTCACCTTCACCGAGGCAGCCGCCGGTGAGATGAAGCTCCGTCTGCGCGGAGCCCTCGAGCGCGAGCGCGTGGCCGAGCACCCCGACGAGCGCGCCCGGCTCGATCGCGCGCTCGCCCAGCTCGAAGAGGCGCGCATCACCACCATTCACTCCCTCTGTGTCGATCTGTTGCGCGAAAGGCCCGTCGAGGCCGGCGTCGATCCGTTGTTCCAGGTGTCGCCGGAGGACGACTCGAGGCGACTGTTCGATCAAGCCTTCGAGCTCTGGTTCCAGCGCGCGCTCGAGGACCCACCCGAGGCGGTCCGGCGCATTCTCCGTCGCCGTCGACGCGGTCGCGACGGAGGCTCGCCGCGCGACACGCTGCGCGACGCCGCCTTCAAGCTGCTCGACCACCGCGATTTCGCCGCCCCCTGGCGGCGCGATCCCTTCGATCGCATCGCGGCGATCGACGCGATGGTCACCGCCCTGGAGCGAGAAGCGCCCCTCGCCGATCAAGCCGATCGCGCGGAGGACTGGGTCCGGAAGATCTTCGTCAAGGTCCAGACGTTCGTCTCCGAGCTGCATCGGCGCGAGGCGCTCCGTCCACGCGATCACGACGGCCTCGAGTCCGAGCTGATGTCGCTCGCCCGCGAGTACGACTGGAAGTACCGCTACGGCGGCCAGTGGTACGCGAGGGGCAAGCTCCCCCGCGCCGAGGTCATCGAGCGCAAGGACCGCCTCAAGGCGCAGCTCGACGAGCTGTTGGCCCGCTGCGAGGCCGATCTCGCCGCGGCGCTGCACGCCGAGCTCACCCCGCTCGTGCACGCGTTCGAGTCGCTCTCCGCGCGCTCGGGCAAGCTCGATTTCCTCGACCTCTTGCTCCGTGCGCGCGATCTGGTGCGCACGCGCCCCGACGTGCGCGCCGAGCTGCAGCGGCGGTTCACCCACGTCTTCGTCGACGAGTTCCAGGACACCGATCCGCTGCAGGCCGAGCTGCTCCTATTGCTCTCTGCGGACGATCCGACCGAGAGCGATTGGACGAAGGTGGTCCCCAAGCGCGGCAAGCTGTTCCTCGTCGGCGATCCCAAGCAGTCGATCTACCGATTCCGCCGCGCCGACGTGGCCCTCTACGAGCAGGTGAAGCGACGCGTCGTCGCGCAAGGCGCAGAGGTGCTCCACCTCGTCAGCAGCTTCCGCGGTGCCCCCGCCATCCAAGAGGCGGTCAACGCGGCGTTCTCGCTGCAGATGACGGGCAACGCCGCAGGCACGCAGGCAGAGTACGTCCCGCTCTCGCCCGTGCGCGAGGACCCGCCCGGTCAACCCGCCGTGATCGCCCTGCCCGTTCCGCGTCCGTACGCGGACTATGGCAAGGTCGCCAAGAAGGCGATCGACGCCTCGCTCCCCGATGCCGTGGGCGCGTTCGTCGAGTGGCTCGTGCACCACTCGGGGTTCCGCGTGAGCGAGCGCGAGCGCCCCGACGAGCTCGTCCCGCTCGCCGCGCGCCACGTCTGCCTCTTGTTCAAACGCCTGCAGTCGTGGAACCACGACACGACGCGGCCCTACGTGCGGGCGCTCGAGGCACGCGGCATCCCACACGTGCTCGTCGGCGGGCGCTCGTTCCACGCACGCGAGGAGATCTCCGCGCTCCGCGCCGCGATGACCGCGATCGAATGGCCCGACGACGAGCTGTCGGTGTTCGCCACGCTGCGAGGTCCGTTCTTTGCGCTGTCCGACGACGCGCTCCTCGCGTTCTCGGCCGCGCGCAAGGGAAGCGCGCCGTTCCATCCGCTGCGACCGACGACGGAGACTCCAGCCACGCCCGTCGGCGCAGCGCTCGCGATCCTCGCGGAGCTGCACCGCAAGCGAAACCGCCGCCCGATCGCCGACACCATCGGTCGCTTGCTCGAGGCAACGCGTGCGCACGCAGGCGTGGCGATCTGGCCGACCGGCGAGCAGTCGCTCGCGAACGTTCTCCGCCTCGTCGACGTCGCTCGCCGTTTCGAATCCGCGGGCGCCACCTCGTTCCGCGCGTTCGTCGAATCGCTCGAGGACTCGGCGGCGCGCGGCGCGGCGAGCGACGCCCCCGTCGTCGAAGAGGGCACCGACGGCGTACGCGTGATGACGGTGCACAAGGCCAAGGGGCTCGAGTTCCCCGTCGTCATCCTCGTCGATCCGAACGCCCCCATCTCGCACGACGAGCCAACCCACCACGTCGATCACGCGCGGGGGCTCTGGGTGCAGCGCCTCGCCGGCTGCGCGCCGGTCGAGCTGCTCGAAGAACGCGACGAGGTCCTCAGGCGCGAGCGCGAGGAGGGCATCCGCCTCGGGTACGTGGCCGCAACCCGTGCGCGCGACCTGCTGGTCGTGCCGGTGATCGGCGACGCGTCTCCGAAGCAGGACGGTTGGCTCGACGTGCTCATGCCCGCATTGCACCCTGCCGACGCCGATCGAGGCGTCTCGCGACGCGCTCCCGGTTGCCCGCGATTCGGGAGCGACAGCGTGCTCGAGCGTCCGCCGAACGTGCAGGTCGACGTCGCCGACGCGGTCTGCCCTGGCGAGCACGTTCCAGCAGCGGGTCGGCACCGGGTGACCTGGTGGGATCCGCGCGCGCTCGACCTCGGCCGCGAGGTCGACGTCGGCATCCGGCAGCAGGCCATCCTCCACGCCGACGAGGCCGACGCAGGCGCGATGAGCAGCGCCGCAGCCGCGAGCCGCGAGCACGACGCCTGGCAGGCGCGCCGAGCGCACGCCGTCGAAGTCGGCAGCGCGCCCACGCTGCGCGCGGTCTCGGCGACGGCGCTCGCGCATGCTCCTGGTCCCAAGCCAGTGTTGCCGGGATCCGACACGATCCCGCTCGAGCGCGTGCCTGGCGATCGCGCGGGTCACCCCCGCGGAAAGCGTTTCGGCGCGTTGGTGCATGCAGTGCTGGCGGCGATCCCCTTCGATGCTCCAGGCAGCGTGGCCGCCGTGTCCGACGCGCATGGCCGCCTCCTCGGCGCCACCCCGGAGGAAATCCGCGCCGCCCACGCTCGCGTGTTGCGCGCGCTCGAGCATCCACTCCTCATCCGTGCGCGCTCGGCCACGTGCCGCCGCGAGGTCGCCGTCGCCCTCCGCCGCGACGACGGCAGCATCGTCGACGGGATCATCGACCTCGCCTTCCACGAGCCCCACGAGGCCACCTGGACCGTCGTCGACTTCAAAACCGACGCAGACCTCGATGCCGAGAGACGGAGCGCCTACGAGCTGCAGCTCCGGGTCTACATGGCCGCGATCCATGCAGCCACCGGCGCCCCCACCCGCGGGATCCTCCTCTCGGTCTGAACGAGTCGTCAGTCGTCGGTCGTCAGTCGTCAGCCGTCAGTCGTCAGTCGGAGAAGGTGTCGTCGCTCGCGCTTCGCGGGGTCTAGAGTCTAGGGTCTAGAGTCTAGAGTCCGAGACAGGACACGAGACACGAGACACCGAGCCCCGCGAGATACGAGGCACGAGGGCGAGGCGTGCGTGACACCGGGTCTCGTCTATTACCGCTCGGCGGAAATCTAGCCAGAGTTCTGCGGGGCGCCTCCTGACCGCTCCTCGTGGGCGTGCTCGTGCGACGTGCGACGTGCACGTGGCCGGGCTCGGCCGACAAGGTGCCCGCTCACGAGCACGAGCACGGATCACGAAACACGAGCCAGGCGAAAGAACCTCTGGCGGAACCTCTGCCGCCCGCTTCTCGTCTCGTCTCGTCCAGGGCTCTAGACTCTAGACCCTCGACTCTAGACCAGGCCCGCGCCAGCAGAGCAAAGGCTCTCGACTGACGACTGACGACTGACGACTGACGACTCTGCGAGACGTTGGGCCCATCGAAGGCTTGGGGCGTATCGTTCGCGCGATGCCGCGCGCGCCGCTGTTTCCACTCTGCGCCTTGATCCTCTCGGGGACTACCCTCGCCCACGCAGAGCGCAGCGAGACGCCGCCGCAGCAGTTCAAGCCCGGTGAGCTCGTGAAGCTCCATTCGCTCGCCGTGAGCATCAACCTGCCGACCACCACCCCATGGACGCTGGCCATCGCGGTCGACGGCACTGCGTCGTGGGACGTTCTCCGCCCGCTCGAGGGCGCGACGCCAGGTCTGCAGATCGAGCTCTCCCGCAGCAAGCGCCCCGACTGCAACGACGTCGCCGCCGATCTCGACGCACGCGCGGTGACCGATCCGACGATCGTGAAGAAGGCGACCACCCCGCTCGCACCGGCCACCTGGGACCCGTGGGCGTATCAGGTCGGCCTTCGCACGCGTCGGCTCTGCACCAACACCATCGAGGGGCCGATCCTCGCCGACGTCGTCGCCGACGTGGCCAATGTGGCGCCCAGCGATGTCATCCCGCTTCTCGAAGAGGTCGCGCGCGTGCTCGGCGGACGGCGCTCGTCCTCGCCCCTGGTGGGCAAGGGCCCCGTCATCTCGCGGGTCGGGACGATCACGTTGCCGATCGCCGGCGTGCGGGTGGTGGTGCCGACGGGCTGGAGCGTGAAGACGTTCGACGACCACGGCCGCAAGGTCGACCTGCTCGAGCGCTTCGAGCCGAAGGATCCACCGCTGTACTTCACCGTGCGGCGGGGCCTCGGAACGTGCGTGTTGCCCCGGGGCGAGGGCGACAGCGTCGTGGACAAGCCGGACTACCTGCCGATCGGGTTTCAGCGTCGCGTCCTCGAGCGTACGGCGGGCGACGCGCACATCAGCACCCTCTGCGCGGAGCTCGGCCCCGACGCCGTCGTGGTGACCGTGAGCTGGACCCGTCGCGACGACCTGCTCGACGTGCGGACGATGCTCGCGCACGTCGCCGAGGTCGACGTGGGAATCGGGACCTCGTTCTCGTCATCGACCGCGAACGAGGAGAGCGAGGAGGAAGATCGCCTCCGCACGACGATCAGCGGCGACGTCTACGCGCTCACCACCTTCGGCCACGACCGCGCCGTCGGGGGAGGCGCCTCCCTCGACCTCTGGACGGTCACCAGCAAGACCGCCCGTCCGCTCGGTCTCGGCGCGGAGCTGGTGGGCGGCATCGGGTACGGAGCGCGGGGGATGATGCCCGCGAACGCGCGGATCGGGCTCGGACCGAGCCTGACGCTCGGACCGCTCGTGCTCCTCCCGCTCGCGACGCTCGGCGCGGACGCGCTCGGCGGCGACGACGTCGGGATGAAGGCCGCGGGCACCTGGTCGCTCGGGGGCCGCGTCTCGCTCCGCCTCGCGAACGGCTTCGCGCTCGGTGCGTTCGGCGCCGAGCAGTGGCGGTTCGGAGGCGCACCTACCATCACCCGCGAGCGGCGCTTCGGCATCGGCCTCACCCTGCGCGGTCTCGGTCTCTCGGCGCAGCTGACGGACATCGACCCGGCCCACCACCGCGCGCGGCTCGCCACGCTCTCGATCGGCTACGCGTTCTGAGAACAAAAAGGCGCGTGCCGCACAGCGTTGGCTGCGCGGCACGCGGGGGGACGGCCCCTCAGGGCCGATGGTCTTGGTTCACTTCTGGTGGACGGCGCCGATGGCGGCCACGCGGCCAGGGCCGTGGCACATCATGCACTGCTCCTTGGGAGCAGCCGGGTCGAGGGCGGTCGAGCGCGGCTCGTAGAAGTGGCCGCCGTTGCCCTTCATGTGATCGATCGCGGTCGGCGAGTCGTGACAAGACGAGCAGGCCGTCGTGATCGGAGAGATGACGAGCGTGGTGCCCGCTGCCTGGGTGGCCACGCCGGTGGCTGCGCTGAACGAGAAGCCGGCGCCATAGTTGGTGCTGGACGTCACGTACGGCGAGTACCGGTAGTAGGTCGCGCTCGCCGGGTCGATGAGACCCGTCGCCGCGGTCGCGAACAACTGGTTCGGCAGCGACGCCGCGTTGGCCGACGCCGTGTAGTCGTACGTGTTCGGTGCGTGGCAGTTCGTGCACTTGTTGAGGGTGCTCGGGAACTCGACCTCAGCGAAGCTCTCCGTCGCCGAGGCCGCGTACCAAGTGTACGGCACGGTGCGCTTGCGGCCGGCGTGGAGAGCGTGGAATGCGTACTTCGAACCAGCCGACCAGCCAGAGCTGGGGCGATTCGCGGTGTGGCAGAACGAGCAGGTCGGTCCGTCGTTGCGCTGTCCGACGTGGAACGTCGGGGCGACGCCAAGGGTGCCGTGGCAGTTGTTGCACTTGGCAGCATCGACGATGGGACGACGCGCCGTGTAACCGGTCGCGGCCTTCCAGACGTTCGGGATGGGGACGATGATGCCACCCTGGCCCTTGCCAGCAGTGCTGCCATCGTAGGCGTAGCCCGTGACGTTGGTCTGGGTGAGGGGAACGGTGCTCGCGGGATCGGCGTTCGAAGTACCGATCGAGTACGAGTAACCGACACCGCCCGTGAGCTGCACCGCATCGGACTTGAGCACGGCGCTGAGCAGGGTGAGCTTGTAGTAGCCCGTGCTGTCCGGGCCCTCGAGCTTCGCCTTGGTCGGGCTCGTGGTCTCGGTGATCGTCTGGTTCCAGACGGCGCGCAGGTAGACGCTCGCACTGGCGTTGAAGTCCACCGGCTTGGCGATGCCATCCTGCGGGACTGCCCAGGCGAACTGGATGCTCGGCGCACCGATGAAGTTCGGCATCATCTCGGTGACCGTTCCAGCCGCATAGGTCTGGAACACCACGTCGGTGCCGTCCTTCTTGAGCTTGAAGGTGATGGTCGGGTGCTTGATCGTCGCGTCGGTGGCGTCGACGACGGCGTCGACCGACTTGACGTCGTAGGTGATGACGTTCGCGCCCGTGGGCACGTAGCCAGCAGCCGCGAGGTAGGCCGCGTTGAGTCGGCCCGCGGCGCCGCCGGTGCCGGTGCTGCCCGTCAGCCATGCGTTGCCAGGGTTGGGCGGAACGACGGGGGTGTGGACCTCGGCGATCTTCGCCGCCGTGTGGCACGCCGTGGAGCACGTCGTGTCGTCGGTCATCACGCCCATCTGGTGGTTGCACTTGACGGGGATGCCGTCGGTGCCCAGCGTCGGCGGGTTCGTGCACTTGGCGGCGCTGGTGGAACCGGCGGAGCCGTCGAACATGACGTTCGCGTGGCACGAGGTGCAGATGAGGCGGCTCACCTTGGTCTTCGACTGCGCTTCCTGCGCGGCGCCCTTGTGGCAGCCACCGCAGTTGCGGATGTCTTGCGGATACGTCGCCGCAAGGCCGTCGAAGCGATCCGCCGGGGCGATCTTGGAGCCTCTGTGGATGGCGTGGATGAACGACGCGGAGTCCGCCTTCGGATTGCTGGTGCGATCCGGGTTGTGGCAAACGTTGCAGAACAGCGGGTTGACGCGCCCGCCGCCGTGGAAGGCGTTGGACGTGGTGGTCTCGGGCTTGAAGCTCGAGTGGCACTTGTTGCAGTTCGCCGCGGTGACGATCTCGCGCTTGGCCGGGGTGCCGCCGCTCGGCACGTAGTAGTAGTCCTGGTTGGTCGCGTAGAAGGTGTTCGCGTTGGTCGTGAACACCTCGTCGGTCTGACGGCTCACCTGGACCCACACCACGTGGGTCTCACCCAGCTTCGTCGCGTCGTACGCGACCGCGGCGGCGCCGCCGGTGGTGGCGGTCGTCGGGAACGAATACGTGTAGTCGCCTGCGCCCGAGCCGTTCTCGGTCAGCGTGCCTTGACCCGCGGTAACCGGGTTGAACGCCGTCGGGCTGAAGACGGTCGGCGTCGTGGTCCTTGCGCTCTTGGTATAGACCTTGAGCGGCGAGACCGTGCCAGCCGAATCCTTGGTGAAGTACGCGAGCGCGAACCGCGGCTCGATCGCCGTGTTCTGCGAATACTTGCCCTTGGTGTCGAGCGGGAAGCCCCGGTCGTCCTTCATCGTGAAGCGAACGGTGATCGGTCCCGTCGTCGCGGTGCTCACGGCCTTGACCGTGACGTTGATGCCGGTGCTCGGCGAGATGGAGCCGCTCGGAGCGGTGTTGCACGCGTAGGTCGTCGCGGTCGCGATGACTTCGGCGGGATCGAGCTTCTTGTCGCCGTTGGCGTCGAGGCCGGTCTCGATCTTGACGCCGCCGAACGGACAGTTGGCACCGGCCGGTTCGACGCTGGTGGCAACGAGCGAGCTCTTGCCGCTGCCGTTGCAGATGTACGACGCGGTCCCGGTGACCTCGTCGGCGTCGAGGGTGCCGTTACCGTTCTTGTCGGTACCGACTTCGATCTTCTTTCCGCCGTCCGCGCAGTTCGCGCCGGCTGCTTCATCCGTGATCTTGGTCAGCGCGGGGGCGCCTGCCGATCCCGGATCGCCTTTGTCTCCCGGGTTTCCGTTTCCACCTGCTAGGCCATTTTGGCCGGGTTCGCCCTGTTCCCCCGAGCAGGACATGAGGGCTCCCATGAGCCCGACGATGATTGTGTGGGTTAAGTAGCGCATCGTGCCTCCGTGTCCTTCTTTGAGAAGAGGAGCGGGGTTTCCAATCGCCGATAGACTCGGCAGATGATCTCCAACGGTGCGCCTAGGCATTCCGCGTGCCGCGCGGTTTGCGCGAAAGAACTGAGCGTTGCGCTCTCGAGACCACCAGCAGTCCCTGCATGTGCGCGCAAGCGGTGCGCCGTTCCAGCGCGATTCTCGTGGGAGATCCCACGAACTCTCGAAGGTTCATCTCGTCGAACATGCGCTGAAGGACTTGCGTCGCGACCGCAGTTGTCGCAATGCGCGCGCGCCGACGGTCAGACGTCGTTTTTTGCGTTCACGTTTCGCGAGAAACGCAAGTGTGCGCGAGCTTCGGCGACGGTGCTGACGAGTGTGGTGCGAAGGTCTACACGCGATCGCCAGTCGAACGCGCGACGGGAACGCGTCGTCGCTGATGTCGCACCGGTACTCGTAGGAAGAGCAGGTTCACGGAGCTCGAGATTCACACGAAGGCTCCGAGACGCGAAGAAGTGAGGAAGGACCATTGAAGTGCGCCTGCCGCGGGCGGCGACCACGTCTGCGCGATCAATGCAACGACGCGCGTCTGCCGAGAACGGCAGTTTTCGAGGGTCCTTCCTCACTTCTTCGCGTCTCCCTGACTTGGTGTGGATCTCGGATCTCGGAGCTGCCGTCGACGCGTGCCCGAGCAGCGATCTCGGGAAGCAGCTTGCCGCACCGCGGCGTGAACCCCAGACTGATGGGGAATGTGGTCCGCGAAGAACGGCTGGCGCGACGAGGTGTTCGGCCGCCTCGATCAGGAGTGGGACCTCGTCATCGTCGGCGGCGGCATCACCGGCGCGGGCATCCTCGCGGAGGCAGCGCGCCAGGGTAAGCGGGCGCTCCTGGTCGAGGCGCGCGACTTCTCGTCCGGCACCTCGAGCCGCTCGACCAAGCTCGTTCATGGTGGCCTGCGCTACCTCCGGCAGGGTCAGGTGCAGGTCACGCGCGAGTCCGTCATCGAGCGGGAGCGTCTGTTGCGAGAGGCCAAGGGGCTCGTCACCCCGCTCGGGTTCTACCTGACCACGTTCCAGAACGACGACATGCCCGGCTGGATGTTCGGCGCCGGTCTCGCCATCTACGACCTCATCGCGCGGAAGTGGGCGCACGAGAAATACGCGACCGAGGAGCTCCTCGAGAAGCTGCCCGTGCTCGCCGGCTCGCCGCTCAAGGGCGGGTATCACTACTTCGACGCGCAGACCGACGACGCGCGGCTCACGGTGCGCGTCATGCGCGAGGCGGTGCGACGGGGCGGCACTGCGCTCAACTACGCGCGGGTCGTCGACATGCTCCGCACCGAGGACGGCCGCGTGCACGGCGTGGTGGTGCGCGACGAGCTCACCGGCAGGACCCGGGAGGTGAAGGCTCCCGTCACCATCAACGCCACCGGCGTATGGGCCGACGATCTGCGGAGCAAGATCGGCCAGAAGCCTCGCCTCCGTGCGATCCGAGGGAGCCACCTGATCTTCCCCCGCGAGCGGCTGCCGATCACCGAGGCGATCAGCATGCTGCACCCCCGTGACGGACGCGCGGTGTTCGCGCTCCCCTGGGAGGGCGTCGTGCTCTTCGGCACCACCGACGTCGACCACGGCACCGATCTCGAGACCGAGCCGTCGATCACCGGCAGCGAGGTCGAGTACCTCTTCGAGCTCGCGCGCCACGCATTCCCCCACGTCGGACTCGGCGAAAGGGACGTACGTGCCACCTGGGCGGGCGTGCGCGGGGTGATCAACACCGGCGCGGCAGACCCCGCCAAGGAGTCGCGCGAGCACGCGCTGTGGAACGAGGAGGGCCTCCTCACCGTGACCGGCGGCAAGCTCACCACGTTCCGCATGATGGCCCTGCAGACGCTCAAGGCGGTCGGCATGCGGGGAAAGCGCGAGCAGATCCTCGACCAGCCGGAGGACGTCGAGCTCTCCGAGTCCTTCGACGTCGCGACCCGCGCACGCCTCCTCGGTCGCTATGGCGTCGAAGCCCCTGCCCTCGCGGCCTCGAGCAAAGAGGAGCACGCAGCGATCTCCGACTCGCCCGCGCTCTGGTGCGAGCTCCGCTACTGCGCGCGCGAGGAGGGCGTCGTCCACCTCGACGACCTCTTGCTCCGGCGCGTCCGCATCGGCCTCTTGCTCGAGCGAGGCGGCGCCCCGTTGATGCAGCAGATCCGCGCCGTGGTGCAGCCGGAGCTGGGCTGGGACGATGTCACCTGGGCGAAGGAAGAGTCGCGCTACCGCGAGGTCTGGGCCCGCGCGTACGGCACGACCTTCGGCTGATCACTTCTTGGAGTTGTTGTTCTTGAAGATCGCCGCCGAGAAGCGCGTGGCGAACGTGTCGAATGCCTCTTGGGCCATGGCGGCGTAGACGGTGGCCTCGGGCTCGCCGGGCTTGGGGATCGACTTCTGGAAGTCTTTGAGAATCTTCAGCGGCACCGACGCTGGGATCACCGCGTGCACCTTGAGCGGCTTGGTGTCGACGGGCAGCGCGAGCTGGGCATCGAAGTGGTGGTTCATGCCGACGTAGATCCCGCGCGGACGCTGGTTCGGGTACGCAGTGCCGCTCCACTCGGGGCGGTGCACGACGAAGAGGGTCGGGACGGTCACCGTCGGCAGCGCGTCTCCCTCGGGGAGCTGCGCCCCAACGGCGAACGAGAGGATCTCGGCGGGGAACGCCGCAGCGAGCTTGCTCTCGATGGCCTTGCCGAGGTCCTTCTCGTGCTTCGCGAGCTTGTCGTGCTCGAAGTAGTGCGAGGGATACGACGTGTCGCCGTTGAACATCGCCTGCTTGGTGACGTACTTGTCCGCACGCCCGAGCGAGGTCGACGGCGCCTGACGGAACCGGATCTCGACCTTGGGATCGTTACGCTTCTCGGCCGATGCGAGCAGCCGCTCGAAGAACGAGGCGACCTGCGGGTCCTTGTCGTTCGCGACCGTGCGGAAGGCAGCGAGCGCGGCCTGGTAGACCTCGTGCCGCGCCGAGGCGACCTCGGTGTCGAGCCCGTGCCCGGGGCGAAGCTTCTCGAAGTCGTTGAGCGCCGCGAGCGTTCCGGCCTTCTTCGCGACCGCGAGCTCCGCGAGGAGCGCAGCGTGGAGCGAGCTGTCGACCTCCTTCTGGATGGCCGACTGCGGGTGCCCCTTCTCGTACGCGAGGATGGCGTCGACGGTTCCCAGCTTCTTCGCGACCGCGAGCTCGGCGCGCGGGAGGAGCGTCTTCTGGACCTCGTCGCGGTGACGCACGCCATTTTCGAGGTAGGCCTTGTACGAGGCGATGTCGTCGTGCGCCTTGGCCGCGGCGAAGGCGCGATCGTCGCTGATCACGTTGCGCGAGAACCAGAAGCTGGGGCCGAGGGCCGCAGCGAAGACCGCCGCGAGCACGAACCGACCGCGCGCCCAAGCGGGCACGGTGCGCACGAGCTGGTGCTGCGGGGCGAGCGGGCTGGTCATCCGCGGCGACGCCAGCGGATCCGCCGAATCGCGCTCGTGGCTCGTCGGCGGCGAGGCCTTCATCGCCTCGATCGCCGCGCGCGCGGAGGCGATCGTCGACCCGTCGGCCGTGAAGCGGAAGGTCGCCTGCGAGAACCTCAGCACCAGCTGACCGCCGGTGGCGTCGATCTGCTCGAGCGTGTCGACGTCGAACCGGCGCAGCAGGTGGGTGCGCGCGTCGATCACTGCGCTCGGGAACGCATAAACGCCGGCCTTCCACGGCAACGATGCGATGGCCCGATCGCCGGCGCGCGCGTGCAGCACCCCGCCCGCGAGCAACGCGAACGCGAGCACCCACGCGCCGATCAGGGGCAAGCCGTGGACGGCTGCGGCGCTGTCGAGATCGCCGAAACCCCGGACGAACAGTGCCCCCGCGAGGACGAGTCCGAAGAGCGCGATCGCCCACCCGACGCGGTGCCCCTTGGGCCCGCCGAGCGTGGCGGCGAGCGGCACCGGGTTCTGCGTGCCAGCCGTGGCGTCGAGGAAATGATCCTGCGCCGACCGTGGCAGTCCGAAGAAGTCGACCGTGCGCACACGGCGAGAGTACGGTCGACCGGCGATTTGGCCTAGCGATCCGCAAGCGGGAGCAAGCTTTCGGCCGATCCTCAACGTACTCGATCGGCCACGGCCGCGAGCAGGCGCTCCATCTCGAAGGGCTTCTCGAGCCAGCGTTGCTGCCTCTGCGCGAGGAACTCCCGAGCGCGCGCGGTGAACGTGCCGCCGGTCATGAACAACATGCGGCGTTCGAGGCCCGGGCGCGCTTCGCCGAGGCGATCGTGGAGATCCATGCCGGTCATGCCGGCCATCATCAGGTCGCAGAGGACGACGTCGAACGCGCTGTCGCCGAGGAGCAGCTCGAACGCGGCCTGGGCGTCTGGGAGGGTCACCACGTCGTGGTGCTCCGAGAGGACCGTGGCGAGCACCGACAGGAGGCGCGGCTCGTCGTCGACGACGAGCAGCCGACCGCGCCTTCGCGGCTCCGGGGCGCGCGTGGACGGTTTGGAGGTCTTCGTCGCCTCTGCCTCGGCCGCGTGGAGCACGACGCGGAACGTGGTTCCCACGCCTTTCGTCGACTCGACCTCGATGCGGCCGCCGAGGCTCGTGACGATGCGATGACAGATCGACAGCCCCAGCCCGGTGCCCTGCCCCGGCCCCTTGGTCGTGAAGAACGGATCGAAGATCCGGCGCAGATCGTCGGGTTCGATGCCCGAGCCGGTGTCGCGCACCGAAAGGACGACGTCGCCGTCGTCTCCGAGTGCGGTCGTGACGCAGATCTCGTGCGAGTCGGGCGTGGCTTCGACGATGGAATCCGCCGCGTTGAGGAGCAGGTTGAGCACGACCTGCCCAAGGCGCGCTCGATCGCCGCGGACCGTCGGCACCTCCGACAGCGCGAGTCTCAGACGCGCGCGCGGCTCGATCGCCTTGCGCGCGAGCGTGAGGGCCGACTCCACGACGGCGCGGAGGTCCACCGACTCGAGGTGCTCTTCGTCGCCGCGCGAGAGCGTCTTCAGGTCACGCACGATCGCGCGGACACGATCGGTGCCCTCGCGGGCGGCCGCGAGCGTTTCGGCGAGGATCGGCGTTTCCGTACCGCGCGAGAGCTCCCGCTCGGCGACGATGAGGTTTGCGTGGACGTACGCGAGCGGGTTGTTGATCTCGTGCGCGACGCCGGCGGCGAGCATGCCGATGGACGCCATTCGATCGGCGACCATCATCGCGCTCTCCTGCCGCCGACGCTCGGTGATGTCACGGCCGACCACCAGGCGCGCGGGGGCGCCGTCGAACTCGACGATCTGCGGGGAGGAGATCTCGATGAGGATGACCGTGCCGTCGGGACGCAGCACCCGAAAACGGCGCGGGGGCGCAGTGTCGGCGAACTGGGCCACCCCGAGGCGCATCGTGCGCGCGAGCTCCGCGCGATCTTCCGGGTGGGTGATGTCCTCGAGGATGCTCAGGCCGACGACCTCCTCGATGCGCGAGCGACCGAGCTGCCGGAGGAAGGCGTGATTGCCCCAGACCACCCGACCGTCGCGGTGCACACAGACCGAGTCGGACATGTTCTCGAGGAGCGCGCGAAAGTCCTGCCGCGAGCGCACCAGCGCGTCGTAGCTCTCCTGCAGCTCGAGTCGGTAGCGTTCGAGCTCGGCGAGCGCGTCCTCCGCGCTCCCAAGGGCGCCGACGGCGCGGCGCACTCGTCCCCAGAGCGACGGGAACTCGGGCGGTCGGATCAAGTACCGCGCGCGCGTCGGCGTGACGAACGCCTCGACCTGCGCGTCGGGCAGACCGAGGATGCGCGGCATCGTGGCGATGCCACCGGCGCAGATGCGGAAGAACGCGGTGCTTTGCCGGAGGTAGGGGGCCAGCGCCAACGTGAGCTCCAGCCGCCCGTCGCCGTGCTCGGTGAGGGCCGGAACGACGGCGGGAAACATCGACGGGCCGACCCAGCTCGTGAAGAACCAGTAGGCCTGCCGCGGCGAGACGAGCCACGCGCCCACCCGGTTCACCCGCGTGAAGCTCGGCACCGGTCCGAGCCCCCGCCCGATTTGCTCGAGCTTGCCGGGCTCGGGGAAGATGCGCTCGACGTTGTCGAGCACGGCGGCGAACTCGTCCCACGAGATGCGCGCACCGTTGTCACGCAGGAGGTCGAGCCCGAGGCTCGTGCCGTCGACGAGCGCTGCCGGGTCGACCCCGAAGGACTCGACGGACTCGATCAACACCCGGGTTGCGCGGCAGGAGACGACGAGCATCGCGTGCGCGGGGAGTTTCGCACACCGCGCGCCGGCGAATCACGCACGAAGCGGTCGGGCTGCGTTCAGTCGTTGGGTTTGCGCGGAGGGGCCGCCTTTAGGACGACGCTGCCCGGACTCGAGTGGGTCGGCTCGAGCTCGTGCTGGCGCATGATGAGTTGAATCGCCCGGCGCAGGTCGCCGCGGCGCTCGACCGCGAGCGAGGCCAGCGCGTCGTTGGCGAGCGCCTCGAGCGCCAGCCGCGGTGCGACCTTGAACGATGCGATTCGCCCTTTTGCGTCGAGCGCGAACAAGCGCGTGAACGAGGCGTCGGTGGCGAACCCGGCGAGCAGCTCGCGCGTTCGGTCGGCCCCGGCGATCTCCTCGTACTCGCGCGCGATGTCGTTGGCTGCGTCGACGAACTGGGTCTCGTCCGAGGGAGAGTCCGGGAGATCGAGGCCGACCTCGAGCCGGCCGACGCGCTCGACGACGGATTCGACCTCGTCACCGACGAAGAACCCGCCATGTTGCGGAGCGATCAACGTCGGCGACGGCGTGAGCCGCTGCACGCGTCCGGCCGCGAGCCCGAGCGCACGCTGACTCGGCATGTAGATCTGGTGGAACATCTCGATGCCTGCCCAGCTGCGCTCGTTGGCGACGAGCTGAGACGAGCGCGCGCCGCCGAAGAGATCGCCCGAGAACAAGACCCGCGACTCGGGGTCGAACAGCATCGTCGCGCCACGGAAGTGGCAGAACGGCGTGGGAACGAAGACGATCGTGTGCCCGGTCGGCAACGCGAAGATGCCGCCGGCGAAGCTCTCGACCGCAATGAAGCGCTTGGGATCGAGCCCGTAGAAGCGGGCGAGGCGGAACGTGTCCTCGGAGCAGATGACCCGCGTGTGGCGGGACGCCTGCTGGATCGAGGCGGCGTTGCTCGCGACGTCCGGATCCTGGTGGTTGAGGAACACGTAGTCGAGGCGATCAATCGAGCCGATCACCGACTCGATCTTGCGCTTGAGGATCGCGTAATCCTCGGGCGGGCCCGGATCGACCAGCACGCGCACTTCCATCCCGCCCTTGCGGAACACGCGGAGGAAGGCGTTGCACTCGAGCAGCTGACCGCGACGACGGCCGACCCAGTAGACGTCCGGGGCGAGCTCGACGACCTGATCGTCGGCTCCGGTTGCCTCGGCGAGAAGCACGCGGCGAATCGTCGTCGAGCGAGGCGACGAGGGCGGGCCCGAGCGCGCGATCGGCCTGGGCGTCGCCACGCGTTGCTGCGGCAGCGACGATGGCGGGGGGCGCGCCACGTCCGACATGGTGCCGCGCGGCGGGAGGTTCGTCCGCGCGCGCACCTCTCGCGCGATCGACGCCAGATCCGTCTGCAAATCGAGCATCGAGCCGTGGCGGTCGGCGGGGTCTTTGGCGAGCGCCTTGAGCAGGACCTCTCCCGCGGCGAGCGGGACACCGCGCATCGCTGCGATGTCGGTGGGCCACGCCGGTTTGTCGCGGACCTGCATCTGCAGGACCTCGAGGTAGGACTCGTGGTCGAAGGGAAGCGTGCCGAGGAGCATCTCCCAGACGGTGATGCCCATCGAGTAGATGTCCGCGGCGGCCTGCAACGGACGCCCCTGCGCCTGCTCGGGCGACATGTACTCGGGCGTGCCCGAGACCACGCCCGCGGTCTCGTTGCCCGAGGCCGCGAGCATCCGACCGATGCCGAGGTCGAGGATCTTCACCACGGGATCGGGGCTGCCCTGAACTCGGTGGAGGATCAGGTTCCCCGGCTTGATGTCGCAGTGGAGGACCTCGCGCGCGTGCGCCGCGGCGAGCCCCTCGCAGGCCTGCATCGCGTATTTGAGCGCGGCCGCCAGCGGCAGCGGCCCCGCGGCGAGATGCGCCGACATGGGTTTGCCGTCGAGCAGCTCCATCACCATGTAATGGTTTCCGCTCGGGAGGGTGCCGAAGTCGTCGATCGCCACCACGTTCGGGTGCGCGATGAGCGAGACCATCCGCGCCTCGCGCTGGAACGACTCTCCTGCTTCCGGTCTCTCTGCCTGCCTCTGGTGGAGCACCTTGAGCGCGACGCGTTTGCCGGTGCCGAGGCGCTCGGCCTCGTAGACCTCCGCGGTTCCGCCCGCGTCGATGAACCGCAGCACGTGGTAGCGGTCGGCGAGCACCTTGCCGATCCACTCGGCCCCGCGTTCGGTGAGCGGCCGAACGCGTGCGCCGTCGTTGCTGCAGAACTGCGTCTCGGCTTCGAAGCCCTCGGCCTGACAGAGCGGGCAGTACCAGACGGCTTCCGACATTCGACGACGTCCTCACGAAAGCTCAGTCGTGCGCCAAAGTCAAAAGCGCGAGGGCGGAGAAAGTACGGCAGCGCGCCGAGTCTGTATTCCGGAGAGTTCGACGCGCCCGTCGCTTCTCGGATGTTGCGTTCCGTGGTCGGGGCGCAAAGCGCCTCCAGCGTCCAGACGTGGTCGGTGCCCAGGGACAGAATCGAACTGTCGACACGTGGATTTTCAGTCCCCATTCTTCGTGCGGAACGGCCTGAAAAGCCTGCGATTCCTGATCACCTCTCTGGAAAGGCTACCGGCCGTCTACCAAAACGGCGGATCGCCCCGATCCCGTTGGTAGTCCCCCGGAAGCGGACGACGCCTCCTGAAGCCCGCAAGGTCATCGCGGGTGACGACGACGTCGACTGAGGCCTCATCGTGGGCCTACACGCGGTCTCCTGTCACCAGCGACCGACCTTATCCCCCGACGACCACGTTACGCAGGCGCCACGCCTCTACGGTGGCGTTCCCAGGGAATCCGACCCGAAAGAAGTCGCGAGCGAAGCGGCGCAGGACCATCCGCGCGAGCCGGTCGAGGTCGGTCATGCCGTAGTGGGTAGCCTCCAGGACCGCGGCGCTCAGCGCGGCGCGCGGGTAGTCGTCGCTCATGCGGAGGAGCACACGCAGATCGCGCAACGAGCCGCGGCCGCGCTTGCTGAGCGCGGCAACGCACGCGGCGGCCTCGGGCACACGCTCGACCAAGCGTCGTTCTCCGTTCGACGTCTGTCGCACGAAGTAGCCCTCGTGCCGAGGGGGACGATGCTCGGGAGCAGTGATCCGCGCGTCGATCGACGTTCGCGAGGAGGTTGTTCTCGATGTAGTTTGAAGGGCTCTTCACGAAGTTCGATGGCCTGCCGCCGGGCGAACGGCGCGTTCGACCGTCTCCAACGCAAGCGTCGTGACGTCGACGAACGACGGCGCGATCCGCAGGCGTCCGGCCTCGAGGCGGAAGCCAGAAGCAGGCACTGGCACCGTCGTTATACTTTGTCATACCATGAACACATGAACCCCATCAAGCCTTCTGACGACGCCGAAGCCGAGCGTCACGAGCACGGACGAAGGCTCGCACCCGCGGTCGATCCGCACGCCCTCGAGGCCGCGGCAGCGTTCTTCCGCGCAGCAGGCGACGTGTCCCGGCTCCGCTTGCTCACCTGCCTCCGTGACGGGGAGTGGTGCGTCAGCGAGCTCGCCGCAGCGCTCGGCGAAGGCCTCTCGACGATTTCCCAGCGATTGAAGATCCTGCGCTCGGATCGACTCGTGACGAGACGACGCGAAGGCAAACACGTCCTCTACTCGCTCGCCGATGCACACGTGGCGTTGCTGATCGGGGCCGCTCTCGCCCACGCCGAGCACCCGGCGCCACGCGAACGGATCGAATGATCGATCACTTCATCATTCGATGAATCCTCGACTTCGCACAGCGACGAATCAACATTAGGCACACTCAATTTCATTGCGGCGCTGTGGCCGAACGTGGCATCGCTGTCGACTCACACACAAGGAGTCCCCGATGCTTCGTCGCTCAATCGTTTGGCTGTCCCTGGTCGGCGCGTTCGTGGGTTGTTCGTCGAGCGAAGATGGCGGCTCCGGTGCCACCGGCAATCTGCAGGTGTTCGTCGTGCCAGAGGAGACGATCGTCTCCGGTCTCGAGCCCGGCGACGGCGACGAGAACATCCATGACGGCTGGAAGGTCGAGTACACGAAGTTCCTCGTCACGGTCGGAAACTTTCGGGCGCAGAGCACCGCGGGCAAGACCGAGTTCGGCGACAGCACCATCTACGTGCTCGATCTGAAGAACGCGCCAGCAGGTGGGTACGTAACGCTGGATCGCAAGGCGATTGCCGCGACCCGCTTCGACAAGGTAGGTGAGGACATGCCGGCTGCGAGCGCCACGGCAAAGAAGCTCCCGCCGACCACCGACGGCGATTTCAAGCTCATGGTCGACAACGGGTATGCCCTCTACTTCGAGGCGACCATGACCAAGCCCGACGGCAAGTCGTGCACCCCTGGAAAGCCGGCCGAGTGCGTCGACGCAAAGACGGTCAAGCTCAAGTGGGGCTTCGCGATGGGCACTTCCTTCGACGACTGCGCGTCGGCTCAGGGCGACACCGGCTTCGCGGTCCCTCAGGGCGGGACCGTGCAGGTCAAGCCGACCATCCATGGCGACCACTGGTTCTTCTCGGACATCACCGAGGGCGCAGAGGTCACCAAGCGCCTCGCGCAATACATCGCCGACGCAGACCTCGACCACAACGGCGAGACGACGCTCGACGAGCTCAAGAGCGTGAAGGCGACCGACGCGTTTCCGGGCGACAAGTACAAGCTCTCGGGCGGCGTCGGCGGCGTCCCGATCGCCACCGCGTACGACTACGTCAAGACGCAGGCTCGTACGCTGCACGACTTCCAGGGCGATGGAGAGTGCCCGACGCGCGCGATCTTGAAATGACTATTCGTCGCTGCCACGTCACCCGACCGGCGGTCCTCGCGGTCTCACGTGCCGAGCGACGCACCCGCGTCGTGGTCGCCCTCACCACCGTGATGATGGTCGCCGAGCTGCTGGTCGGCACGTGGACGCGCTCGCTCTCGCTCGTGGCCGATGGATGGCACATGGCCACGCATGCCGGAGCGCTCAGTCTCGCGGCGCTCGCGTATTGGTTCGCACGCACGCGAACGGGTGAGGCCAGCTTCGCGTTTGGAACGGGGAAGGTCCACGCGCTCAGCGGGTTCACCAACGCCATCGTCCTGCTCCTGGTCGCGGTGGCGATGCTCACCGAGGGCATCGCGAGACTCGTGCACCCCGAACAGGTGAAGTTCTTCGAAGCGCTCCCCGTCGCCGCGCTCGGCTTCGTCGTGAATCTCGCGAGCTACTTCCTGCTCCACCCTGGCGAACACGCGCACGATCCTGACGTGAACCTGCGCGCCGCACATCTGCACGTCGCGGCCGACATGCTCACCAGCCTGACCGCTATCGCCGCCCTCCTCGGTGGGCGCCTGTTCGGCTGGGTGTTCCTCGATCCCGTGATGGCCATCGTCGGCAGCCTGCTGATCGTCCAATGGGGAATTGGCCTCGTGCGTCAGTCCGCCCGGCAATTGCTCGACGTCGTGCCTTCCCCGGAGATCGAGCACCGTATTCGCGTGCGGCTCGAGGCGTTCGGCGCCGTGAGCGATCTGCACGTGTGGGAGATCGAGCCGGGGCGGAGAGGTTGCGTGGTCTCGGTGGTCACCGACGCGACCCCCAGGGTCGCGGAAGTGCGGAGTGCGATCGCGGAGGTCGCTACGATCGAGCACCTGACCATCGAGCTCGACCACCATCCAGCCGAGTCGCTCGCGTCGTTCTGAGGCGGCGCCATCATGGCGATGGCCCGAAGATCGTCGCGTTCCCCGCAGCGTCGGTCGCGATAAGCGACTCGTGACGGGGGTGCCACGCGAGGTTGACGACGAAGTCGTCCATGAACCCAAAGGCGCACGGCTTCGATCCGGCCTTCGGCTCCCAAAGGATGATGCCGGTATCCTGCGCGCCTGACGCCAGTACGCCTTTGCGGGGGCTGAACGCCAGCGCCGAGCACGCCGCCTCGTGCCCCACGAGCTGGATCGGCCGAGTTCCCTCGGGCCCCCTACCACCGAATCGCCATACGGTGACCGTCGTGTCGCCCGACGTCGCGAGCAGCTCGCTCCGCGCATCCCAGGCGAGCGCACGCGGCTTCACCGGGTAGCCGCGCATCTGCGCGTCTTCGCCCTTGAGCAACGCAACCCACGGAGAAGGGACCGAGCGGCGCTCGCGTGGGTCTCGCGCGATGGCGCAATTCGCCCGCTCGAAATCGAGGTCGTCGCTCGCGAGGGCAGCGCGGTCGACCGCGCGATTGGGCAGCCACTCGGTGCCGGGCCCGGCGTAGGTGCAGAGAAGCCGCGCGCTCCGACGATCGACGTGGAACTTTCGGCAGGCATCGTCATGAACGGTGGCGAGCGATGCCTCGACGTGGCCGGGGCTCGTTGCGGTGAAGAGCACGTGCATCAGTCGCGAGATGTCTTCGAGGAGGAGGCATGCGTGCAGCCTGTCGAGTGAGCGCACGAGCGGAGCAACGAGATCGTCGAGGGGCGTCGAGGGCGTCGTGACGCACTTGCGAGCTTCGTGGCGGCTCGACGTGACGCAACCCAACAGCTGCATCCAAGGCAGTGTCGGGCGTGGCCAGAGCACGAGGTTGACGTATGGATCGTTGATCGACTCGAGCTCGCGCAGCTCAAGGACGGTCAGGTGGGATGGTCGCGGGCGTCGCTCGCGCAAGACCAGCTGCATGCCTGGGGTGATAACGCGGCACACGCGATCAATCAATCAGATTGCAGTCGCTCCGACACATTCACCCGATGATGAATTCATCACCTGATGAACTGACACGCTGGTGGTGAATCGGCCGGTGCAGTGCGGTTCGCGCGGTCCGCGGCACAGCCATCGCCGGTGACGACCTTGCCGTCCTCGCAAACCTCGCCACCCGTCCCGGCCGTCGCGTCTCTTCGCCGCAGCGCGGGACGACGCAGTTCCTCCGGGCGTGGGGCGGGCGTGGGGCCTCGTCTGTGCCGGAGCGCTATGCGTCGGATCGTGTCGCAATCGAGCTGGGCGAGGTCGAGTACGCACAGTTGAACATGTCCGAATGTGACCAGCGGGTTGTCCGGTTCCGGCCATGCTCGTCGCTGCCGTGGTGACGCGTCCTTCCGGACGACGCGGCAGGCGATCGCCGTGGCACAATGCCCGTGATGCGCGGATTGGTCCTCTTGGTCGACGACGAGCCGGCAATGCGAGCTGCGCTCCAACGAACGCTCGCGCGCTGCGGCTACCAGGTACTCCAAGCGGAGGACGGTCCTCGAGCCCTCGAGGTATGCCGCGAGCATCACCGCGACATCGCGGTCGTCATCACCGATCTGAAGATGCCGCAAATGAGCGGGCTCGAGCTGGTTCTGCGCCTGCGCGCGGAGCACCCACACGTTCGTGCGA